>OKVH01000045.1_pt1 | contig 63596 bp, 64 predicted proteins | sample 1604791 | NCBI WGS metagenome assembly OKVH01 (sample SAMN01760919, study PRJEB22395) | human gut metagenome | reverse complement strand
AGAGGTACCTCTGCGGATAGTCAGATTATAGCACAGTCACATCGTTTGTCCAGCCCTTTTGTGTAAAATTTCGCATTTTCGTCATCTGCGGAATTTGGACCGGGGGGAGGGGCGCAGCCCCTCCCCCGGTTTCTCACGGCTCCCGCCGTATCTCCGTCCTCTCCCGGGGCGCGATGGGCCGCATCATGCAGAAATACCGGCTCTCGTCCGCCGCGTGGTCCTCCTGTCCCGTGTCCACATCCTCCGGCGCCGTGGTGCTGTACGACAGTCCCGGCACCGTCCGTATGAACGCCCGGCAGTTTTCGAACACGTACAGCATGGGGTACCCCTCCCCGTCAAAGCTCATCCGGTAGTGCAGTTGCATCCACCCCGGTATCCGACGGTTGTCCCCCTTCTCAAAAAACAGCCGGTGCTTCAGCGCCGTCTCATAGATGCTCTCGCCCCGGCTCGCGTCCCAGATGGCCGGGTCCGCCACCCCCCGTATAGTCCGTCCCCGCAGATATGGGTGCTCGTCCTCCATCCGCCGTATCTCCGCGAACTGCCGCTCCGGCGTCCACAGCACGCCCTCGTCCGGCGTTCCCGTGCAGCCGTACAGCTCCAATATCCGGTACACGCACCCGTCGAAGTCCACCGCCCACCAGCCGCAGGAAAAGGGCTTGGCGTAACCGAAGTCGTAGCTTCTGTACACGTTCCACTCCCGCGGGATGTCAAAGGGCCGGATCACGTGCGTCCACCGCCGGTCCGCGTAGTGCGCCGGGTCGTCCGTGAACTCCTGGAACACCTGTCCCGCCAGCACGTCCCACCGTCCCTCCAGCCACGCCGCCCGCAGCTTCGGCGGCAGCGCCTCCAGCTGCCGTATATACTCCGGCTGCCGCGCCAGCAGCGCCCCATTGTCCGTCACCCGCGCCGGTATGAACGCGTACTCGCCCCCGTTCTCCCCCGGCTCATACCGCCGGTCGATAAACAGCCGCTTGATATACCCATGCCCCGGCCCGCCCGGGTTGCACGTGTAGTAAATGCGCTTGGGAAATCCGTTCACGCCGCGCACGCACGCCGCCAGCTTCCGCATCCACTGCTCCTTCAGCTGCGTGGCCTCGTCGAAGAAAATCACGTCGTACTCCGCGCCCTGATAGCGATCCGCGTCCCGGTCGCAGGCGCAGTATCCGAACTGCAATACGCTCCCGTTCCCGAACACGAACCGTCTCTCCTCCGCCCGGTATACGGCCGTACCCGCCAACTCCAGCCGCAGCGTCTCCAAATGGTTTGCCTCGATCTCCGGCATGGTCCGCCGCACCAGCAGCATCCGTATCCCCGGATACCGCTGCGCCAGCAGCTTGGCCTTGCACCGCACCGCCCAGCTTTTCCCGCCGCCCCGTGCCCCGCCGAAAGCGACGTACTTCTTTTTGCACCGCAGAAATTCGTCCTGCTTTGCGTTCGGCGTCCCGATGTATATATCCTCCATGTTCTCTCCCCCTTGTCTCTTTTCTCTCTGCGCTTACTCGCTCAGCTCCCGTACCCCCTCTCCCATCAGCACCTGCACCGTCTGCACCGCGGTCCCGCCGCCCAGCTCCTTCTCCAGCCCCGCCAGCGTCTGCAATATCCCCGCCAGCTCCTTCAGCTCCTTGGTGCACGCCTCACCTTTTTCCGCCTCCTCGGCCGCCCGCTTCGCGCCCCGCATCAGCGCCCGCGTCATTTCCAGCAGGCAATCCCTGCTCTCCGCCCTGCGCCGTCTCTCGTTCCGGCACCCGCTGACCCAGTTCTCCTTCCGCGCGTGCCGTCCCACGCTCTGCACCGAAACGCCGTATTCCTTCGCCAGCTGCATATAGGTATATCCGCCCGCCTCGTACTTCTCCCGCAGTTCCTCCCAGGGTGCCGCCGTCTTATGCATCCGCCTCACCTCCGACCACCTCATACGCCGCCAGTATCTGCGCCGCGAAATCTGCCAGGCAGCCCCTGCACACGTTCTCACCGCTGATCCGGTAGTATCGCTCTCCCCGCCGCAGCTCTCCGCCGCACAGGTCGCACTGTCCGCACACCGCGTCCGTCCCGTTCTTTCTGTACTTCATATCCGTACCCCCTTATCAAGATCGTCTATACCCATCCCCCGGAAAGCAAAAAAGTTGCCCGCAAACGGGCAACACCCCCAAAATTTTCCCCCAGCCTTCCCCCTGGGGGTTCGCGGTGTTGAATGACAGGCCGGTGGCCTGTCAGATCCGCGAACCGACCGACCCGCAGGGAGACAGGTGCCCCCACAGGGGGCGGATAAGGTGTAGCCGCGCAGCGGCGTAAAACGCCCCCGTCCCGCCCCGCACCGCCGCACAGAAAAAAGGGCCGGCTCCCGCCGACCCTTTTCTTATGCGCGTTTAGCCCGGAGGCCAGGTCATATCCCGCCCCGCCAGCACATGGAAGTGCAGGTGCTTCACGGTCTGTCCCGCCTGATCGCCGCAGTTGTTGACGATTCGGTAGCTCTCCACGCCCAGCTCCCTGCAGATCTTGGCGATGACCTCGAAGCAATGGGCCACCACACCGCTGTTGTCCGCCGTGATGGCATTGGCGCAGCAGATATGTGCCTTGGGCACCACCAAAAAGTGTACCGGTGCCTGCGGCTCGATATCATAAAAGGCATAGCATTGTTCGTCCTCATACACCTTTTTGCTGGGGATCTCTCCGTCAATAATGGCGCAGAACAGGCAATCGTTCTTCATGGTCGCATCTCCTTTCGCATATGTTTTTGTTGTTATTTTTCTCCCAATTCCCTTTTGTGTTCCTGCGCGCTCTTGAGCCCTTGAAGATGCAAGGCTTTGGAGCCGTTTGGAACACAAAGTCGAATTGGGACTTATTTTTTCATAATACAGCGCATTATTTCAACTTTTCCGCCACGAAATCGTCCACGGCCGCCAGCGCGTCGTCCACCTTCAGCAGCTCGGTGCCGCCGCCCATGGCGCTGTCCGGCTTACCGCCGCCCTTGCCGCCGCACACGGCGGACACGGTCCTGACCAGATCGCCGGCCTTCACGCCCCGCGCCACGGCCTCCTTGCCGCACACCGCCAGGAACGTGACCTTCTCGCCCACGATGCTGGCCAGCACGCCTACCACATGGGGATCCTTGTCCCGCAGGAAGTCGCCCATCAGCCGCAGGGCGTTTGCGTCCAGGCCCTGACGGGTGCCGGTGATGACGTGCAGCCCGTCCACGGTCTTGGCGGAGGCCAGAATCTGCTTGGCCTCGCCCATGGACGCCTCGCTCTTGAATTTCTCCAACGCCTGCCGCAGCGCCTTCATCTCGCTGGCCTGCTGCTCCAGACGCTCCAGCAGCGTCTCCGGCGCGGACTTGAAGAACTGGGATGCCTTGTTCAGCAGCCCGCGGCTGCGGCGCATATCCTCCATGGTGACCTTGCCGGTGGTGGCCTCGATACGGCGCACACCGGAAGCCACACTACTCTCGCTCTTGATGCGGAAGGGGCCGGCCTTAGCGGTGTTGTCCAGATGAGTACCGCCGCACAGTTCCATGGAGAAATCACCCATGGTCACCACTCTCACGGTCTGACCATACTTCTCGCCGAAGGTAGCCACCGCGCCCCGGGCCTTAGCCTCGGCGATGGGCAGTTCTTCGGTGGTAATGAGCAGCCCGGACAGAATAGCGTCGTTGACCATATCCTCCACCTCGTCCAGCTGCTTGGGCGTAATGCCCTCGAAGTGGGTGAAGTCGAAGCGCAGGCGATCCGGCTCCACCAGAGAGCCAGCCTGATGCACATGGTCGCCCAGCACCTTCACCAGCGCCGCGTCCAGCAGATGAGTGGCACTGTGGGCCCGGCGGATAGCGGCGCGGCGGTCGGTATCGATGGACGCCGTCACACTGTCGCCCACGGCCACGCTGCCGCTGAGCAACTTGCCGTAGTGCATGAACTTGCCGCCCTTGTTCTTCTGCACATCACTGACCACGAACTCCATGCCGTCGCCGGTGATCACGCCGTGGTCGGCCACCTGACCGCCCATTTCGGCGTAGAAAGGGGTCTTGTCCAGCACCAGGATGGCCTCCATACCGGACACGATCTCGTCCACCAGCTCGCCCTCGGCCACGATACCCAGCACCTTCGCGCCGTTTACCGTGTCGCGGTCATAGCCCACGAACTCTGTGGCCGGCATGTCCTTGCCGAACTCCACGCCGGCCCAGCCCAGATCGCCCAGCGCCTTGCGGGCTTCGCGGGCACGCTCCTTCTGCTGGGTCATCAGGGACTGGAAGGCGTCCTCGTCCACAGTCATGCCCTCCTCGGCGGCCATCTCGGCCGTCAGGTCGATGGGGAAGCCGAACGTATCGTACAGCTTAAAGGCGTCAGCGCCGGAGAACACCGTCTCGCCCTTCTCCTTGTGGGAGGCCAGCATCTCGTTATAGATGCGGATGCCGCCGTCGATGGTGCGGGCGAAGTTCTCCTCCTCGGTGCGGATGACCTTGGTGATGTAGCTCTGCTTTTCCTTCAGGTCGGGGTACTGCCCCTCGTTCTCGTGTACCACGGTGTCCACCACCTTGTACAGGAACGGCTCGTTGACGCCCAGCAGCTTGCCGTGTCGGGCGGCGCGCCGCAGCAGACGGCGCAGCACATAGCCGCGGCCCTCGTTGCTGGGCAGGATACCGTCGCAGATCATGAACGTGGCGGAGCGGATGTGGTCGGTGATAACGCGCAGGCTCACATCCCGTTTGTAGCTCTCGCCGTAGTGGGCGCCGGTCAGCTCGCTGACCTTGTGGGTGATGTTCATCACCGTGTCCACGTCGAACAGGCTGTCCACGTTCTGGCACACGCAGGCCAGACGCTCCAGACCCATACCGGTGTCGATATTCTTCTGCTTCAGCTCGGTGTAGTTGTTGTGGCCGTCGTTGTCGAACTGGGAGAACACGTTGTTCCATATCTCGATATAGCGGTCGCAGTCGCAGCCCACGGTGCAGCCGGGCTTGCCGCAGCCGTACTCCGGTCCGCGGTCATAGTAGATCTCGGAGCAGGGGCCGCAGGGGCCGGAGCCGTGCTCCCAGAAGTTGTCCTCCTTGCCGAAGCGGAAGATCCTGTCCTCAGGAATGCCGATCTCGTCCCGCCAGATGGCGAAGGCCTCGTCGTCGCTCTCGTACACGGAGGGATACAGCCGGTCGGCCTCCAGCCCCACCCACTCAGGGGAGGTCAGGAACTCCCAGCTCCACGCGATGGCCTCGTGCTTGAAGTAATCGCCAAAGGAGAAGTTGCCCAGCATCTCGAAATAGGTGCCGTGGCGGGCGGTCTTGCCCACATTGTCGATGTCACCGGTACGGATGCACTTCTGACAGGTGCAGACGCGGCGGCAGGGCGGCTCCTCCTCGCCCTTGAACCAGGGCTTCATGGGGGTCATGCCGGCGTTGATCAGCAGGATAGATTTGTCGTTCTGGGGCACCAGCGAAAAGCTGGGCAGACGCAGGTGGCCTTTCGTCTCAAAGAACTTCAGGAACATTTCCCGCAGCTCGTTCAGGCCGTGATAGGGATGGCTCATAGTCGTTGTCTCCTTTGCAATATATACTAAAAATCTTTTTCACTCTCGTTCCATTGGCGGGTCATATCCGCCAGTTCTTTCTCCAGGTTCAGGAAGAACCGGGAGATATGCAGCCCGTCCGCCAGGGCGTGGTTCACGAACAGCGACACCGGCAGTGTCGTCCGCCCGTTGACGGTCACATATTTGCCCCAGCTGATGCGGGGATTGCTGTCGTCCGGACTCTCCGCCGGGTGCTGCAGCTGCGAGTAGTGTACCCACGGCACGCTGGAGACAAAGAAGAAGCTCCGCACGTCGCCGTCCTCGGTGAGCGTGCCCCGCTCCAGCACCTCCCGCTGCCGCCGCTGTCCCTCCGCGATGAAGGTCCCGTAGGGCATGTCGCCCTCCACGGTGCAGTAGACATACACGCCGTCCGGCTTCATGGCGGTGTAGGACGGCGGGCACCAGTCGTACTCCACCACCGTGCCGTCCTCCGCCAGCCTGCGCCGCAGCTGCGGCACGGCGTTGGCCGCCCGCACCACCGCATACAGCATGCTCAGGAAAAACGGTCTGCCGCCACGCGCGGCCATCATGTCGGTGATGTCCATCTCTACCGTCAGCCCGGCAAAGGGGAACGTCATCCCCCGGAAGTAGGCAAACTGCCCGCAGCGTGGGTCTTTTTCCATGTCGATGATCGTATAGTGCATCTCCCACCTCCTGCAACGAAAAACGCCCCTGTTTGCCATAGCAAACAGGGGCGAAAATCACTTCCGCGGTACCACCCTGATTTGGCGGCGAGCCGCCCTCTCAGTGCCCTGTAACGGGAGCATCCCGTGCCATTCATCACGGCAGGCTCAAAAGCGGCTGTCACCGTGCCGATCCCAACGGGCTTGCACTGTCCCCGTCTCGCTCCGGGCGGCCTCCGGTAACTCTTCTCTCTCATCGCCATTATGGAATATAGCGTTATTTTACCACAATGTTCCCCATTGTCAACACGAAATTTCTCTTTTTGTGAGATATTCCCCCTTGTCTTTCCGCACTGCTGTGGTATACTGAGTACCGTCATTTTTACAGAAAGAGGGACCTCCCGTGCAAAAGCTCTCCCGCAACGACCATATCGACCTGTACCGCCACCTATCCTTCTGTGCCGTGGGCGGCTTCTTCGGCTGCTACGCTGTTCTTATCCATAGCGGCGTCATGGGCAACGCCCAGACGGTGAACCTGATCGAGCTGCTGCTGGACGCCCTGCGGGGCGACCTGCACGCCGTGCTCCTGCACCTGGGCGCGCTGGTGCTGTACGTGCTGGGCACTATGCTGACGGTGCTGCTGCCCCACTGGTGGGGCTGGGATATGCACTATGTATCGCCCGTTATCACCGCCGCAGCCGCCATGGCCGTAGCCTTCCTGCCGGAAACGCTGAACGTTGTGGTGGCTCTGTATCCCATCTTCTTTGCCATGAGCATCCAGTGGAGCAGCTTCGGCGGCGCCCGCGGCTTTTACAGCTCCACCATCTTCTCCACCAACAACACCAAGCAGACTTCTCTGGCCCTGGCCAACTACCTGTGTGACCATGACCGCGCCCACCTGCGGAAGCTGAAGGTCTTTGCCCTCACCCTGTTGTGCTTCCACATCGGCGCGGCAGTGGCCTACTTCGCCGTGACGTGGTGGTATATCCGCGGCGCGCTGGCCGTGCTGCCCCTTATCGCCTGGGCCTTCTTCCTGTCCGTATGCGAACGCAGGCATGAAGCCCTGGCCGAGGAACCGGAGACCATCCCCGACAGCAGCGCCCACCCCACCAGCAACGCATAAAAATTGTCCCCCGGCTTCGCCGGGGGACAATTTTTATGTACTTATTTCCCACTCAGCGCCACCGCGTGGCGGATGAAGCTCATGGGCGGCACCGGACGGGGCAGCTGCATGGTGAACACCATCTGGGGCGTCTTCGGCTCCGCCAGGCCATTGCCCTCGCTGTCGCGCATCACCGGCACGGTGATCGTAAAGGTCTTCGTATCCGGCCCCACCACCTCCACGATGTCGCCGGCGGCAAATTTGTTCCGCAGGCTCAGGGTGGCCAGCCCATTCTCATCACAGTTTGTCACCACGGCGCAGATCTGCCAGTCCCGCAGATACCGGGCGCTCTCATAATACTGCCCCGGCTGGCCGTAGAAAAAACCTGTGGCGTAGTGCCGGTGGCTGATGTGCTCCACCTCATCCCGCCACACCGGGTCAAGCGGGCGCCCTGCGGCCACGTCGTCCAAACAGTGCCGGTACGCGCCGGTAACGATGGCCGCGTAGTAAGCGGACTTAGCCCGACCCTCGATCTTCAGGCAGTCCACCCCGGCGGCCATCAGGTCGTCCAGGTGGTCGATCATACACATATCCCGGCTGTTCATAATGTATGTGCCCTTTTCGTCTTCGAACACCGGGAAATACTCCCCGGGCCGTTTCTCTTCCATCAGCGCATACTGGTAGCGGCAGGGCTGGGCACATTCGCCCCGGTTGCTGTCCCGTCCGGTCATATAGTTGCTCAGCAGGCAACGCCCGGAGTAGCTGACACACATAGCCCCGTGGCAGAAGGCCTCCAGTTCCAGCTCCGGGGATACCCTGGCCCGAATGGCGGCGATCTCCTCCAGGCTCAACTCCCGGGCCAGCACCACGCGGCTGGCGCCCAGATCGTACCAGGCCTGGGCGCAGACGTGATTGGCGATAGACTGCTGGGTGCTGATATGACGCTGGCAGTGGGGCGCGTACTTCCCCGCCAGGGTGAACGCGCCCAGGTCCGCCAGAATCAGGGCGTCCACCCCCGCCGCGTCCAGCTTTTCCAGATGGGCGGGCAGGGCTTCCGCCTCGTTCCATCGTGGCATGGTGTTCACCGTGGCGTGTACCTTTACGCCGTGGTCATGGGCAAACCGCACTGCCTTCGGCAGTGCCTCGTCGTCAAAGTTCCCGGCAAAGGAACGCATCCCGAAGGATGTGCCGGCCAGATACACCGCGTCCGCGCCGTACAGAACCGCCATCTGCAGCTTTTCCCAGTCCCCTGCCGGGGACAGCAGCTCCGGCTTTTTCATCTTCATCATCAGGAGTAGATGGGCTGGTATTCACCGCTGTTAATGAACTTCAGGTGCTCGTTATAGTCGGTAAAGAAGTGGCTTTTGCCGTCCTTGCCCAGAGCGAAGAAGTAATAATCGGTGTCCGCCGGGTAGATGGCCGCCTCAATGGCGGACAGGCCGGGATTGCAGATGGGTCCCGGAGTCAGGCCGGGGTTGATATAGGTGTTGTAGGGACTGTCGATCTCTGTATCGAAGGTCTTGACCCCGTCGTGCTTCATGATATAGTTGATGGTAGAGCACAGCTGCAGCGCTCTTCCGCCCTTCTCACTGCTCGGGTTCTCCAGACGGTTGTGGATGACAGAACTGATGTTCTTGCGCTCGGTGTCGTCGCCGATGGACTCCTTCTCGATCAGGGATGCCATGGTGATGATCTCCTGCAGGGAGTACGGAGACGCCTTGATGTCAGCCAGCATCTGCTGGCTGATGCTGTTTTTGAAGTACACCAGCATCGTCTCCACCGTATACACCGCGGACCGGTTCTTGTCGAATTCATAGGTGCTGGGGAACAGGAAGCCCTCCATGCGATCGATGCTGCCCAGCTTGTCGTCATCCAGGAAATCGTAGTCCTCATACGCAAAGTTGGCGCAGGCATCCTCCAGATCCTCCTTGGTGGCCACGCCCTTCTCCGCCAGCAGATCGATGATCTCCCGGACGGTGTAGCCCTCGGGGATGGTGACCTTGATCAGGCCCTGGGCCTCCTTGGCGTCCGTCTCCCAGTCGTGCATATTGGTAATCAGGGCGCGGAAGTCCATATCACTGTTCAGCTTGTAGGTCCCCGGCTCCACGTAGCGGTTGTAGTGCAGGAACGTGCCGGCAATATTGAACACCAGTCGGGAATTCACCAGCCCCGCGTCGTGCAGCTTCTTGGCCACATCTCCCCGGCTGTCACCCTCCTCTACGGTGATCTCCACCTCGGTATAGGGCTTGTTCAGCGAACACACGTCGTTGACCAGCAGCCAACCGATGCCCGCCAGCAGGCAGGATACCAGCACTACACAGGCCAGATAGATGATGGTCCGGTTGCGCTTGGCCTGACGGCGGCGGTCACTGTGGCGGCGCTGCTCGGAGGACGCCTGCCGGCGGACCTCCTCGGCGTCCCACTTCGCCGTGGCGTATTCGTTTCGTTCTTCACGGTTTCCCATAAGTCTTTGCTCCTTTCCCAGCGTCAGCCGATAAGATCGGCCACGCAGGTCATCACTTCGTTGTGTATGTCGTCTATCAGGCGAGGCGCGCCCGCCCGGGCGCAGTCAATGCGCGTCCAGCCGCAGCGTGCCACCACATGGGCGGCGTTTTCCCGGCAGCGGCGCAGGTATTCCTCGTCCTTCTCGTGGATGTCAGCAGTGGTGTGGGTGGCGGCCTCCCGCAGGCGCATCATCTGTTCCGTGGCCTCTGTGGGCATATCCAGATACAGCACCCGTGTGGGCTCCGGCAGCCCCAACAGCCGGTACTCGAAGTCAAACAGCCAGTCGAGAAAACCGTCCCGCTGCTCCGGCGGCAGCTTACCGGTCTGGTGAACGGCGTTGCTGGTGGTGTATCGATCCGCAATGACCAGTCCGCCCTGCTCATAGTACGCGCCCCAGTCCTGTTTATAGGAGGCATAGCGATCCACAGAGTAGAACACTGACGCGGCATAGGCATTCACGTCGCCGGGCTTGTCCCCGAAGGCACCGCCCAGATACAGGCGGATCAACGCAGAGGACTCCTCCTGATACCGGGGGAACTCCAGCTTGCGGAAAGGGATACCGCGGCGCGTCAGTTCCTCGCACAGCAGCCGGGACTGGGTAGCCTTGCCGGACCCGTCCGTCCCCTCGAACACGATGAGTTTTCCCTGCACAGCGCTCGCCTCCTTTGGACACACTGACCCATAATACATGGTATTGTACCACAGTTTTCCCCATTTGTAAACCATTCAAACGGGCCCGTCCCCTGCAAAAGGGCCGCCCCCTCCGGGACGGCCCCTGATACGCTATTGCACGGCGGCCTTTTTCTTCTGCTTCTCCTCATAGACGGTGTTCAGCACATACAGGATAACACCCGTCCAGATAAACAGGAAGCTCACAAGCTTCTCGTGGGTCAGGGCCTCGCCCATGATGGCACCGCAGATAATAGACAGAGACGGGCTGATATACTGGCAGATGCCCGTGGTCATCAGCGGCAGGTGCTTGACACCGATGGAATAAAACACCATGGGCAGCCCGGTGATCACACCGCCGCCGATCATCAGCAGTTGCTTGATGACCGTCATGCTTCCCATGCCGTTGTCCCCCATACGGAAAAACAGGATGAACAGCAGCGCCACCGGCACCATCATCAGGATCTCTGACGTGGTAGACACGATGGAATCGATGGTCAAGCTCTTCTTGATGGCGGCATAGATGGAGAACATCAGCGCCAGGGCGATGGTCACATAGGGCACGCCGCCGAAGCCGGAGGTGCTGAACACGATGCCGACCACCACGATGGCAATGATCACAAAGTGCCGCCAATTCATCTTCTCGCGGAAGATAACGGCCCCAAGGGCAAATACCACCAGCGGCTGGATGTAATACCCCAGGCTGCACTCCAGCACGCGGCCGTTCTGCACCGCCCACAGATACACCAGCCAATCGCCGAACAGCAGCACCGATGCAGGCATCTCCCGCTTGAGCACCTGCTTGTCCTTGAATACGGCCCACAACTGCGGCAGCTTTCCCTGCACCTTCAGAATACACAGGCAGGCCACCGCTGCCCAGATAATGCGGCAGGCCATGATGAAAAACGTGTCGATCTCGCCGCACACATTGGTGCACATATACCAGTACAGCGGCTGGAAACCCCAGATGAAAAAGCACACCGACATAGCCCCCAGGCCCTTGCGGTAGTTGACCGTTTGCATACGTTTCCCCTCACTTTCCTACAGAAATCGGGTAGTTTCCCCATTTACAGCGTCCAATAACCATGATATGATAACACCTGCAACGCAGAATAGCAAGCCATATTTCCCCGGAAAAGGAGGTTTCTCATGCTGCTGTTTGACATGGACGGAACGCTGATCGACTCCAACGGCATCTGGAAGGACGTGGACACGCGTTTCTTGGAGAAGCGAGGTCTGCCCTATACGCAGGAATACTATGAGGGCGTGGCCCACACCATCTTCCCGCTGGCGGCCAAATTCACAAAGGAATTCTGCCATCTGCCGGAGAGCGAAGCCGCCATCATGGCCGAGTGGATGGAGATGGCCGGCGACATTTACGCCACGGACGTAACGGAAAAGCCCGGTGTCCGCGCCTATCTGGAGCAGATGAAGCGCCGCGGCGAGCGTATGGCTGTGGTCACCAGCGCGGTCCCTGTTCATTGCCGTGCGGCGCTGACCCACCTGGGCCTGCTGCCCTATTTCGAGCGTATTTTCTTTGCCCAGGAGCTGGGCACCGAGAAAAAGTACCCCGCCCTCTGGGAGAAGGTCGCCGCTGCACTGGGCGTCTCCCCCGCAGACTGCACCCTGTTCGACGACTCCGTGGAGGCCATCCGCGGCGCCAAGACCGCCGGGATGCACACCGTGGGCGTGGCAGACCCCTACTTTGCCTCCACCGCTGACGAAATGGCCCGCACCTGTGACCGTTACATCTCCAGCTTCGGCGAACTGCTTTATCCTTGACTTTTGTCGAACGATTTACTATAATTAGGGTTACGGCGCCCCATGCGCCGCTTATTATGCGCGGCTGCCCGCAGGCAGGACCGCTTGAAGGAGTTTTGTATCATGCCTGTTTATCCCATGGACATCGCTGGGCTCCACCGGGAGCTGCCTATCTGTAAGGTCACGGACGACCTGTACATCGGCGCCTTCATCTGCTTTGGCGACGCGGAGCTGACCGTAGCCTGCGCCCGTGATATGCTGGCCATGCTGGAGGCAGACAGCTACGACTATCTGTTCACCGCCGAGGCTAAGTCCATCCCCCTGATCCACGAGATGGCCCGTCAAAGCGGTGCGAAAAAGTATTTCATCGCCCGCAAGGGCCCCAAGGCGTATATGCCCGATCCCCTGCACGTGGAGGATAAGTCCATCACCACCGCCGGGGTGCAGAAGCTGTATCTGGGCCGTGACGACGCCGACCTGATCCGCGGCAAGCGCATCGTTCTCATGGATGACGTGATCTCCACCGGCGGCTCCCTCCACGCCATGGAGGAGCTGGTGAAGATGGCCGGCGGTACCGTAGTGGACCGCATCGCCGTGCTGGCCGAGGGCGGTGCGGCAGACCGCAAGGACATCAAGTACCTGAATGTCCTTCCGGTATTCAACGCCGACGGAAGCATCAAGTAAAGAGAAGCGCCTGCGGGCGCTTCTTTTTTTGTTCTCATTAGCAAAACCGCATGACCGACGCCATCTGCCGCACATTTTTTATAGCGTGCGGGGATAGACTTTTGCGATAAGTTGTGGTAATATGTAGAATTAGTAAAACTAATGCTTTGAGTGGGAGAAAGGAGCAGTTCCATTATGGCAGTAAAAGAGAGCTATGCCGGCAAGATCAACCGGAAGCTGACGAAAAAGCTGCGGGTCATCGCCGTGGCCGCCGGCCGTGAAAAGGCCGACCTGGTGCTGAAAAACGCCACCTATGTCAACGTATTCTCCAACGAGCTGTGTCACGGCGACATCGCCGTGGCCGAGGGCCTGATCGTGGGCATGGGTGAATACAGCGGCAATACAGAGGTAGATATGGGCGGTAAGATCGTCCTCCCCGGCTTTGTGGACGCCCACATTCATCTGGAGAGTTCCCTGGTCAGTCCCACGGAGTTTGCCAAGGCGGTGCTGCCCCATGGCACCACCACCGTCATCACCGACCCCCACGAGATCGCCAACGTCATGGGCACCGATGGCATCGAGTATATGCTCCAGGCCACCGAGGACCTGCCCGTGGACGTGCGCTTTATGCTGCCCTCCTGCGTGCCGGCCACGCCGCTGGACGAGTCCGGCGCCAACCTGGACTACCGGGCCATCGACAGCTTCTATGACCATCCCCGTGTACAGGGTCTGGCCGAGATGATGAACTTCGTGGGCACCATCAACGGCGATCCCCAGGTGGTGGAGAAGATCGTGGCCAGCCAGGCCCATCACAAGAAGATCGACGGCCACGCCCCCGACCTGGTGGGCAACGACCTGAACGCCTACATCGCCGCCGGCGTGTACTCCGACCACGAGTGCCACGACCTGAACGACGCCATCGCAAAGCTCCAGCGCGGCCAGTTCATTATGATCCGCGAGGGCACCGCAGCCCGCAATCTGGAAGCGCTGGTCCCCCTGCTGTGCGACAAGTATGTGGAACGCTGTATGTTCTGCACCGATGACAAGCACCCCAACGACCTGCTGGAAAAGGGTCACATCGACTACATCGTCAAAAAGGCCATCTCTCTGGGCGCCGACCCCATTACCGCCATCAAGGCCGCCTGCCACAACGCTGCCCGCTACTTCCTGCTGAACAACCGCGGCGCCATTGCACCCGGCTATCTGGCGGACTTCGTCATCATCGACGACTTTGACCACTTTAACATCGAAAAGGTCTACAAGCGCGGCGTACTGATGGTAGACCATGGCGTGGTGGCGGACTTCCCCGTCCCGGAGATCGACCCCTATCTGGTCAACCGCGCTCACGACACCTTCCATGTGGCCCCGCTGACCGCCGCCGACTTTACCGACAGCCGTCCCCACGCGGTCATCGGTATGGTCAACGGCGAAATCACCACCACTGACGGCGGCTACACCGACCGTATCGATGTGGACTATGACATTCTGAAGATCGCCGTCATCGAGCGTCATAAGAACACCCACCACATCGGCTTGGGCTACATCAAGGGCTATGGCCTGCAAAAGGGCGCCGTGGCCACCAGCATCAGCCACGACAGCCATAACATCATCGTAGTGGGTACCAATGAGGAGGACATGGCCTTCGCCGCCAACCGCATCGTACAGCAGCACGGCGGTATCACCGTGGTGGAGAACGGTCAGGTGAAGGGTGAGCTGCTGCTGGCCATCGCCGGCATCATGTCCGACGACACCCTCATAAACGTGAACCGCGACCTGGAGAACGCCAAAAAAGCTGCCTACGACCTGGGCGTGTCCACCGGTATCGACCCATTTATGACCCTGAGCTTCATGGCCCTGCCGGTGATCCCCAGTCTGCGTATCACCACCCGCGGCGTGTTCGACGTCACCACCCAGCGCTACGTCTGATACCTGTTCCCGCTTCGCCGTGGCCTATATCCACAAAAAAAGAAAGCCCTCACGGGCTTTCTTTTTTTGCTCACAGCTTCAGTTCACAGTCCAGGCTCATGACCGCGCTGCCACCGATACGGACCGTCACGGTGCCGTCCTTTTCATACAGCATACTGCGTATCTCGCTGGGCCGACTCATGTGCTCGCCCTGCAAAAACACGTTCTCCCGCTCCGGCTTCACATCGCCTCGCAGGTAGAGATAATACGTCAGTGCACCGTTGCTGGTCCCGGTGGCACACTCCTCCGGGATGTCGTACAGGGGCGCGTAGTTGCTGCACCAGGCCGTCACGCCGTCCCGCCCCGGGCAGAACATATGCACGCCGGTCACATCGTACTTCCGTGACAGCTCCGTGACCACCGGTGCGTTCTGCACTGCCCGCATGAGCGTCTCATGGTCCCGGACGGGCATCATAATATCCGCCAGACCGGTGGACACCATTCGTGGGATATATCCCTCCGGGCAGTCCGCCTCCGTCAGGCCATAGGCGGCGTACAGCGCGGTGCGCTCCGCTGCCGGGATGTCGCCGATCAGCTGCGGCGGCGCCATATCCATCCAGACAGTACCGCCCCTGACGGTGATGTTCAGTTCCCCGGCCTTCGTATGGGCCGTGTGGTCGCCGTCGCCGATCTTCTCCAGCTGCCGCAGCAGGGCGAAGGACGCCACGGTAGCGTGGCCGCACAGGTCCACCTCCCCGGCGGGGGTGAAATAGCGCAGGGATACGGAGCCGTCCGGCTCCATATGTATAAAGGCCGTCTCCGAGTGCTTCATCTCCGCAGCGATCTGCCGCATGGTCTCATCAGACAGCTCCCGGTCCGGCAGTGCCACGCCCGCCTGGTTGCCGCCGAAGATCCGATTGGCAAAGGCGTCCATCACATAGAGCTTCATAGGGTATACCTCCCAGTTTTTCTTGTGGTTTTCATTATATACTCTCTTGCTCTTAACGGCAAGTATATTTGACTTCCGATGTATTTTTCGTTAGAATAGAATTGCAGCAGGTGTCTGTGTGAACGCCCGCCGCTAAAAGCGAAGAAAGGAACTTCATCGAAAATGCTCAATGAGCGAAGTCTGTTATCACAATTTCTGCATTTCGTAGCCGCTACGGTGGCATCCCTGATGGTGTTCAGCCTGTACTCCATCGTGGACGGGCTGATGGTATCCAAGGGTGTGAACGAATACGCCATGGCCTCGGTAAATCTGGCGGTACCGTTCACCAATGTGCTGTTCTCCATCGGCGTCATCTTCGCCGTCGGTACCAGCACCATCATCGCCATCTATCTGGGACAAAACCAAGGCGAGAAGGCCAATAGCCTGTTCTCTCAGAACATCGTGCTGCTGACGTGCGTCGGCCTGACCATCACCGTCCTCGTTTTCGTATTTCTGGAGCCGTTCGCCGTGCTGCTGGGCGCAAAGGGCGTAACGTATCAATATACCATCGATTATCTCCGGGGCCTGGCCCCTTTCGCGCTGTGCTTCATCATCTCCTATAACATGGAGGTGCTGATCAAGACCGACGGCTATCCCCGTCTGGCAATTCTGACGGTCATCACCGGCTGTCTGGCCAACTGCGTACTGGACTATATCGCCATCTTTGTGCTGAATCTGGGCGTATGGGGCGCGGCCTTCGCCACAGGTCTTTCCCAGCTTCTGACGTGCATCATCTATCTGCGCCACTTCCTGGGCGGACACAACACCTTCCACTTTGTGAAGTTCAGGATGGACTGGGGCATCTACAAGCGGCTGATCCCGCTGGGCTTTGCCGACGGCGTAACGGAGCTGTGCAACGGCGTGATGATCTTCCTGTTCAACCGGGTCATCCTCCGGTGCCTCGGCGATGACGGACTGGTGTGCTACACCATCATCGCCTATGTGAACACCCTCATCATCAACACCATGCTGGGCATCTCGCAGGGCAGCCAGCCGCTGGTCAGCTACCACTACGGCAAGGGGGACGCGGCGGGCTACAAGAAGCTGCTGCGGTATGGCTTTACAGCGGTGGGCATCATGACGGCGGTGATCTTCGCCGGTGTGATGATCTTTGCCCCCCAGATCGCCGGGATCTTCCTCGGTGCAGAGAAGCCGGAGCTGCTGGGCAGCGCGGCCGGCGCGCTGCGGCGGTACGGTCTGTGCTACATACTGCTGGGCGGCAACATCCTCATGGGCGGCTTCCTGACGGCGGTGGAGCAGCCGAAGGCGGCCATCAGTATCTCCGTGGGGCGGGGTCTGGCGTTTCAGGCCGGTGCGCTGCTGCTGTTGGCGGCAGCCGTGGGCGGCACGGGCATTTGGTTTGCGCCGGTGATCTCCGAGGCGCTGTGCGCGATAATGGCCGTGTGGTTCCTCCGGCGGTTCCTGCGGAAAACCGCGGCATAACCAACATAAAAAGTATCCCGCGGCTGTGCCGCGGGATACTTTTTTGCTCTCTTTAAGGCGCCTTACGCCTGCGCGGCCTTTTCCGCCATCATCTGCCGCACCACCTCGTCGATACGGTGGGCAACGCGGCAGAAATCCTCCGCCGTATAGCCCTTGGTGGTCATGGCGGCGGTGCCGATGCGGACGCCGCTGGTCTGGAACGGCGAGCGTTTGTCCCCGGGGACGCAGTTCTTATTCAGCGTAATACCGCAGCGGTCCAATTCCTCCTGTACCTCACGTCCGGTAAGTCCGGTATCCGTCAGATCCAGCAAAAACAGATGGTTGTCCGTGCCGCCGGTAACGACCTTGTAGCCCATGGCCATGAACTCCGCCGCCATCGCCCTGCAGTTGACCACCACACGGTGGATATACGCCCGGTATTCCGGGGTCAGCGCCTCCTCCGCAGCCACCGCCTTGCCGGCGATCACGTGCTGCAAAGGGCCGCCCTGCATACCGGGAAATACGGCGCTGTCCACCTTTTTCGCCAGCTCCGGCCGGCAGAAGATCAGTCCGCCCCGCGGGCCGCGCAGCGTCTTGTGCGTCGTGGTCGTGACCACATCTGCCAGTCCAAAGGGGCTGGGGTGCTCCCCCGCCGCCACCAGCCCGGCAATGTGAGCGATGTCCGCCATGAAATACGCCCCCGCCGCCTGCGCCGCCTGGGCAAAACGTGCAAAGTCGATGGTCCGGCTGTAGGCCGACGCTCCTGCGATGATCAGCCGCGGCTTCAGCTCCCGCGCAAGCCTCTCCATACCGTCATAGTCGATCAGGCCGTTTTCGTCCACATCGTAGGCCGCTATGTCATACAGCCTGCCGGAGGCATTTACCGGCAGTCCGTGGGACAGATGCCCACCGTTGGCCAGACTCATGGACAGGATCCGGTCTCCCGGCTGCAGCAGCGCCATATACGCCGCCAGATTGGCGGAGGTACCGCTGTGAGGCTGCACATTCACGTGGTAGTCAGTGTGAAATACCTCCCTCCACTTGGCGATGCAGTACGTCTCCAGCTCGTCCACCACCAGGCAGCCGCCGTAGTAGCGCCCCTGATTCCCCATCTCCCGGTGGGCGGGATACCCCTCGGAATACTTGTTGGTCAGGCAGCTGCCCACGGCGCGGCATACCGCCTCGCTGGTGAAATTCTCGCTGGCGATCAGCTCCACCGTTGTTTCCTGCCGCCGCTGCTCCATGGCAATATAGTCGAAAACCTTGGATGTCACACCCATCTCTCCCCACGTATTGTATTATTTCGTCAACAATTATACCACATATTGTGCCCCATGCAAGCCCCAATAGTCAAATAACCAAAATACACGAAATCACATACCAGTCCTGTATGTTTTTTGTAAAAAACGCAGAAAGGTGAAAAAAGGGTTGACAACAGCGCGTTAAGGGCGTATTATGCCACCATTCCGACAGGGAAAATCACAGCGAGGAGGAAAGCCGACATGAAGCGTAACGTCACCATGATGATGTGCGAGATGTGCATGGGTATGATGTCCATGTGCATGTTTCGTCGCGCCGAAAAGGTCATCAGCTTTCCGAAAACTGTTTGACGGCTTGAAAAAAAGCCGATGTGTAAGCAGACAGCGGAGGGTCAGTGATGACCAGCCGCTGTTTTTGTTTTGCTTATGTACCGCCGTTCCGGCCGGGCGGCGGTGCTGAGATAAAATCGTAACCAACCAAGTTTAATCATTTCAAAGGAGACTGCGAACATGAAACACAACACTTTGACTAAGATCATCACCCTGGCCCTGGCCGTTGTCTTGGCCCTGAGCCTTGCTGCCTGCGGCAGCAAGACCGACGACAACAGCGGCGACAAGACCGACGCTCCTGTCATCAAGATCGGCGTTCCCAACGACACCACCAACGAGGCCCGCGCCCTGCTGCTGCTGCAGGAGAACGGCATCATCAAGCTGAAGGACGGCGTGGGCATCACCGCCACCAAGAACGACATCGTGGAGAATCCGCACAACGTGGAGATCGTGGAGGCTGAGGCCGCCCAGCTGCCCAACCTGCTGCCCGACGTGGACTACGCCGTGATCAACAGCAACTACGCCATCAACGCCGGCCTGAACCCCGTGAATGACTCCCTGCTGATCGAGGGCAGCGCCTCCGCCTACGCCAACATTCTGGCCGTCAAGGAGGGCAACGAGACCGCCCCCAAGATCCTGGCTCTGAAAGCCGCCCTGGAGAGCAAGCAGGTCGCCGACTTCATCGCTGAGAAGTACGCCGGCTCCGTGGTTTCCGTGGTGGAGAACCCCACTGACGGCTATGACGCTTCCGTGGACTATGACGCGCTGAAGGGCGAGACCATCACCGTAGCTGCTTCCCCCACGCCCCACGCCGAGATCCTGGAGGTCGCTAAGGAGATCCTGGCCGCCAAGGACATCACCCTGGACATTCAGGTCTACAACGACTATGTGGTGCCCAACACCGTGGTGGATGACGGCACCGTGGACGCCAACTACTTCCAGCACCTGCCCTATCTGGAGGACTTCAACGCCCAGAACGGCACCCACATCGCCTCCATCGCCGCCATCCACGTGGAGCCCATGGGTCTGTACGGCGGCAAGCAGACCACGCTGGACGCGCTGACCGCCTCCGCCCAGTAACATAAAACAACAGGATTTTACCCTCCTCTCCCCTCGCGTGTTCCCCGCCCTGCACAGGGCGGGGAACACCGCGGAAACAGGACAATGCGAAACGCCCGGTTTCTTTTCCGGAGCTCCCGCCAGGGCGCGGGGGATGCAGAAAGGAAACAGCGCGAATTAAACAGAAACGAGGAACGCCGTCGTGATAGAACTGAAACACGTAAGCAAGACATACGACTCCGGTGCCAACGGAGGCGTGGACGCATTGAAGGATGTGTCCCTGACCATTGAGGATGGAGACATCTACGGCATTATCGGTATGTCCGGCGCGGGCAAGAGCACGCTGGTGCGCTGCATCAACCTGCTGGAGCGCCCCACAAAAGGCGAGATCATCGTGGACGGCCAGCGGCTGGACACCATGACCCCCGCCCAGCTGCGCGCCGCCCGTCGGAACATCACTATGATCTTCCAGCACTTCAACCTGCTCATGCAGCGCACCTGCCTGCGTAACGTCTGCTTCCCCATGGAGATCTCCGGTGTAAAGCGGGCCGACGCGGAAAAGCGCGGGCGCGAGCTGCTGGAACTGGTGGGCCTGCCTGACAAGGCAGACGCCTATCCGGCCCAGCTGTCCGGCGGCCAGCAGCAGCGCGTGGCCATCGCCCGTGCCCTGGCCACTGACCCCAAGGTACTCCTGTGTGATGAGGCCACCAGCGCGCTGGACCCCAAGACCACCCGGCAGATACTGGAGCTGATCCGGGACATCAATCAAAAGCTGAACATCACCGTGGTCATCATCACCCATCAGATGAGTGTGGTGAAGGAGGTCTGCTCCCATGTGGCTATCCTGGACGACGGCTGCGTAGCCGAGTCCGGCATGGTGGGCACGGTGTTCGCCGCGCCAAAGTCCGAGGCCGGACGGCGGCTGGTGTTCCCCGGCGGCGCGGACGCGCAGGTATACAACCCCCAGGACGAAAAGCTGGTGCGGCTGGTGTTCAAGGACAGCAAGACCACCAGCATCCCCATGATCGCACGACTGGCGGCGGAGGAGGGCGTCTTCTGCAATGTGATCTCCGCCAGTACCCAAAAGCTGTCCGAAACGGTATACGGCAGCATGATGCTGGGCATCCCCAGCGCACAGTACGATAAGGCCGTGGCCTTTATCCACAATGTGGCCAATGTTCAGGTCGAGGAGGTGGACCATCATGTACAGTAATCTGTTCTCCGCCCAGTCCGTACAGGACCTGATGACGGTGCTGCCCTCTCTGCCCTTTGCCATCTGGGAGACGTTTTACGTCACCGTGGTCAGCACGGCGCTGTCGCTGGTGCTTGGCCTGCCCTTGGGCGTGTTGCTGGTGGCCGGCGAGAAAAACGGTGTCCTGCCCCTGCCCCGCTGGCTCATGCAGGTCATCAACGTCATCATCAACCTGCTGCGCTCCATCCCCTTCCTGATCCTGATGATCATGGTATTCCCCCTCTCCCGTCTGCTCATCGGCACCGCCGTGGGCACCACGGCCACCATCGTTCCGCTGGTGGCGGCGGCGTTCCCCTTTGTGGCACGTCTGGTGGAGAGCAGTCTCCGCGAGGTGGATGGTAATATCATTGAGGCCGCCCAGAGCATGGGCGCCACCCCCATGCAGATCATCTGCAAGGTAATGATCCCCGAGAGCGTTCCCTCCCTGATCCAGAATGTCACCATCGCGCTGACCACCATTCTGGGCTACTCCGCCATGAGCGGCATCATCGGCGGCGGCGGCCTGGGCAAAATCGCCATCGACTACGGCTACTATCGCTATAAGTACCTGGTAATGCTGGTGGCGGTGGTCATTCTGATCCTGTTGGTGCAGCTGTTCCAAAGCGTTGGCACCTGGCTCAGCAAGCGGTGCGACAAGCGTTTGAAGCACTGATCCCGTCTTCTGTTCCCTTCGGCTTTCGCCGAAGGGAATATTTTTTCCGCCGTCCCATTTTTCACCTTGACATTTCTCCCGAAATCGTGTATGATATTCGAGGTTGTAAAGGCATATAGCTTTACAGAAGGAGGCCACACCGTGAAAAACCAGACATACCGCATGACCATGCTGTTCGATTTTTACGGCGATATCCTGACCCCACGGCAGCGTGAGCTGTTCGACCTGTATTATAATGAGGACCTGTCCCTGGCAGAGATCGCGGAGAACTGCGGCATTTCCCGGCAGGGCGTACGGGACGTGATCGTTCGCGCGGAGAACGCTATGACCGAGCTGGAGGACAAGACCGGCCTGGTCCGCCGCTTTTTGCAGATGCAGCAGCACGTGGACCGTATCATCACCGCTGCCGGAGACATTAAAACCATCAACTACCGGCAGTACGAAAATCCCCGGTTAGAGGAATTGGCGGAGATGATCTTGGACGCTGCCGCCGCCCTGAAGGAGTAACGACCCATGGCATTTGAGGGACTTAGCGAAAAACTGAACGGCGTATTCAAGCGCCTGCGCGGTAAGGGCCGCCTTACCGAAGCCGATGTCCGCGAGGGTATGCGCGAGGTGCGTCTGGCCCTGCTGGAGGCCGACGTCAGCTACAAGGTCGTCAAGGACTTCGTGGCGGACGTCACCGAAAAGTGCGTCGGCACCGATGTGCTGGACAGCCTGACCCCCGCCCAGCAGATCATCAAGATCGTAAACCAGGAGCTGACGGCGCTGATGGGCGGCACCAACGCCCGCCTGACCACCGCCTCCAAGGGTCCCACCGTTGTGATGATGGTGGGTCTGCAGGGCGCCGGCAAGACCACAAACGGCGCCAAGCTGGCGGGGCTCATGCGCCGCAGCTTCGGCAAGCGCCCTCTGCTGGTGGCCTGCGACGTATACCGTCCCGCCGCCATCAACCAGCTGCAGGTGGTGGGCAAGCAGCTGGACATCCCCGTCTTCGAGATGGGGCAGATCGACCCGGTGACCATCGCCAAGGAGGCGGTGAAGTACGCCGCTGACCACGGCCACGACATCGTCTTTCTGGACACCGCCGGCCGTCTGCATATCGACGAGGCGCTGATGGACGAGCTGAAGGCCGTCAAGGCCGCCGTCCATCCCAATGAGATACTCCTTGTGGTGGACGCCATGACCGGCCAGGACGCGGTCAACGCCGCCAAGGCCTTTGACGACGCGCTGGGCATCGACGGCGTGCTGCTGACCAAGCTGGACGGCGACGCCCGCGGCGGTGCTGCCCTGTCCATCCGGGCCGTCACCGGCAAGCCCATCAAGTTCGTGGGTACCGGCGAAAAGCTGGACATGATCGAGCCCTTCCACCCCGACCGCATGGCCGGGCGGATACTGGGCATGGGCGATATGCTCACCTTCATTGAGAAGGCCGAGCAACAGTATGACGAAAAACAGGCGAAAAAGCTGGAGGAAAAGCTCCGCAAGAACCGCCTGACCCTCACCGACTATCTGGATCAGATGGAGCAGCTGCAAAGCATGGGTGACCTGAGCCAGATCGCCGATATGCTCCCCGGCGGCATGGCTAAGGGCTTCGACCCCAGCCAGATCGACGAGAAGCAGATGGCCCACAACAAGGCCATCATCCAGTCCATGACCCCGCTGGAACGCGAAAATCCGCAGATCCTCAACGCCAGCCGCAAAAAGCGCATTGCCGCCGGCTGCGGCCTGGAGGTAGTGGATGTCAACCGCCTGCTGAAATCCTTTGAGATGCTGCAGCAGATGACCAAAGCCATGACCAAGGGCGGCGGTATGCGCGGCCTGGGCGGCATGATGGGCGGCTTCGGCGGCAAGGTGGCCAAAGGCGCCATGCACGGCTTTGGCCGAAAAAAACGGTTGAAATAAAGTTAAAAAAAGCAGAAAAAGTGTGTAAGTGCAGTCGCATTTAACAGATATAAAACAATCAATTTACATGGAGGAACACAACAATGGTTAAAATTCGTCTGAGAAGAATGGGTGCTAAGAAGGCCCCCTATTACCGCGTCGTCGTCGCCGATTCCCGCTATCCCCGCGACGGCCGCTTCATCGAGGAGATCGGCACCTATGATCCCACTGTCTCCCCCGCCAAGATCAGTATTGACGCTGACCGCGCCCGCGAGTGGATCAAGACCGGTGCCCAGCCCACCGATACCGTCCGCGCCCTGCTGAAGAAGGTCGACGTACTGTAAGTCGGGAGCGCGCCATGAAGGATCTGCTGCTGTATATCGCGCAGAACCTTGTGGAGCACCCGGAGCAGGTCAGCGTGACCGAGGTGGAAAACGGTGACGAGCTGACGCTTCAGCTTCGCGTCGCGCCGGAGGACATGGGCAAGGTCATCGGACGTCAGGGCCGTATCGCCAAGGAGATACGCACCGTGATCCGTTCCTACGCCCAGCGCACCGGCGCCAAGGTGTCTGTGGATATCGTTGATTAAAAAAGGAGCACCCGGCAGGGTGCTCTCTTTTTGCCCGCTGGCCGGGGCAAAAAAGAAAGCCCTTTCGGGCTTTCTTTTTTTGCTCTCAGTGACGCTTTTTAGCGGTCCATGCCATGCCGGTGACGGAGAGGACGGCGGTCAGAGCGTAGATGCCGATGCCCGCGTCGAAGGTCTTGGGGGAACCCTTTGTCTCGTCCGCCTTGGTGTCGGTGGTGGGGTGGTAGTAGTAGTGGGGCGGCTGCTCGGGAGTGGGGTCGGGGACCACCTCTTCTATGATGGGATTACCGTTGGTATAGATCAGCAGATCCTTACAATTCGCGTTAATCTGCTCCAGCGGCGTCGTGGAGGTGTTGCTGCCGAAGGTCAGCTTGTTCTGTGCAGGTGCCTCTGCCGCGGGAGTCTCGACGGTCTGATAGTTGCCCACGATGCCCGCCGCAAAAGTAGCAGCGGAGAAGGAGGCCGCCGTATTCTGGTTGTTCATAATGACCGCGGAATTGTACACTGTTCCCACGATACCACCGGCATCGTTGCCTCCGGTCACACTGCCGGAGTTCTTGTTGCCGGTCACTGAGATAATCTCAGACACCGGATACGCATTGGCTTCACTTCTACCATGATACCGCAGCCAGCCAATGATACCGCCCGCGCCATAGGTATTCTCCCCACTAGTATACGCAACAGCGCCGCTGTTGGTGTTATTGGTCACAGAGCCGTAGGACTTCTGCTCACCCACGATGCCGCCAACCTCCGTACCTTTTACCGCAGCCGTGTTGGTATTACCGGAGACATTTGCAGCGGACAGGCTGACGATACCACCGCATACACCGGAGGCCGTCACCGCACCGTTGTTCACACAGTTGGTGATGTACATCTGCTGACCAGTCGCAGTGTAGTAAGCAGAACCCACAATACCACCGGCATTGCGGTCATTTGCGGTCACAACCGCCGCGTTGGTGCAATCGCTCACCGTTCCGCTGGCCTTGATGCTGCCGACCACACCGCCAACGCGCTTAGCGCCGCTGACTGTGCCGTCCAGCACCCGCACCCCGGATACGGTGCCGCCATTGATGATACGGCCAACCGCCGTGCCCACATCGTTCTTGCCGGTGACGGACACACTGGCGAACTTCACATTCTTGACCGTACCGCCATCCAGCATACCGATAAAGCCCATATACTCATTGTCGCTGGTGGGGATAGTCAGTCCGGTGATGGTATAGCCCTTACCATCAAAGGTACCCTTAAACGGCGCGTTCTCAGTACCTACCGCCGTCCAGGTACCGGTAAGTGTGACATCCCCCAGCAGTTCCACTGTGCCGCCATTCACAGCTTCTTCCAGTGCTTGGTGCAGATTGGTGTAGGTGGTTCCTCCCATTTTTGCAACCGCCGGTTGCTCCGCCCACGAAATGGTGGTGACGCCCAGCGCCATGACCAGCGCCAGAATGGTTGCTAACAATTTCTTCATGTCTCATACCCCGTTTGTTTTAGATTTCCGCAGGCGCACTCGTTTTAATAACCATTAAAACGTAAATGCAGAGGTACCTCTGCGGATAGTCAGATTATAGCACAGTCTCACCGTTTGTCCAGCCTTTTTATGGCAATTTTACATATTTTTTCTGTTACCGGGAATGGAAAACGGGCGAATTTGGCAAAAAATGGGAATTGGGGGGCCGCTGCGGCGGGACGGAGGGCAGCGCAAAAGAGGAGCACCCGGTCGGGTGCTCCTCTTTATGTCTCTCACGCAAAATAGCCCTTGATCTCCATCACGGCCGTTACGATGCAGAACAGGCCGAAGGCCAGGATCAGCGTGCCGCCCAGCTTCTTTTTCTGCTTCACCTGGAACATCATGATACCCACCATGATCATGGACAAGCCCAGCAGCACCATGGACAGGCCGGGGATGTACAGCACGTTCATCTTCCGCAGCAGCCACAGCAGCAAGGCCAGGACCAGCAGCACGATGGATATATTTTTCTTCGTATTCATGGACATTGGCGTTTCTCTCCTCCCTTGGGACGCGGCGCGCCCACTGGTTTGATTGTAGCGGAAAAGCGGACAGAATACAAGGGCAATTTACCGCCCCAGCAGCACTTTTGCCTTGAGGATCGCCGCCACGGTCTTGGCATCGGTCAGCTCGCCGGACATACACAGCTCCACCGCCTCGTCGAAGGGCACGCGCACCGTCTCCAAAAACTCGTCCGCGTCCGGGTGCGTCTCGCCGAAGGTCAGCTCACAGGCCAGGAACAGGTACAGCGTCTCGCCATAGCAGCCGGGAGAAGCGATCAGCGCCCCCAGGTCCGTCCACGCCTCCGCCGCGGCCCCGATCTCCTCCTTCAGCTCCCGCTGGGCCGTGACGAAGGGGTCCTCGCCCGGCTCCCGTTTGCCGGCGGGTATCTCCGTCAGCACCCGGGAAAAGGCGTAGCGGTACTGCTTCACCAGCAGCACGTCGTCGCCGTCCAGGGCCAGAATGCCCACGCCGCCGGGGTGCTCCACCACCTCGCGGACACCCTCCTTCCCGTTGGGCAGGCGTACCCTGTCCTCCCGCACGCGCAGAATGCGGCCGCGGTAGACCTCACGGCTCTCCAGCGTTTTCTCAGTCATATCCATAGAAGCGTCTCCCTTCGTTTTTTGCCCCAGTATAGCACAGAAAGTTCAAAATTACCACCCCTCTATCCCCCTTGCGCGATGCGAGAAAATATGGTATACTATCGTTTACGTTACCGGAAGGAGGTGTCTCCATGGACAAGTCCGGCACCAAGACCATTGCCCAGAACCGCAAGGCGTACCACGACTACTTCGTGGAGGACCGCTACGAGGCCGGCATCGAGCTGTTCGGCACGGAGGTCAAGTCCATCCGCGCCGGCACCCTGAACCTGAAGGACGCCTTCTGCGTGGCCAAGGACGGCGAGGTGTACGCGTACAGCTTCCACATCTCCCCCTACGACCACGGCAACATCTTCAACCGCGACCCGGACCGGCCCAAGCGGCTGCTGCTGCACAAGCGGGAAATACGGAAGCTCCACGATCTGCAAAAGCAGGAGGGCTATGCGCTGATACCGCTGTCGGTATATTTCAAGAACTCCCGGGTGAAGGTGGAGCTGGGCCTGTGCAAGGGCAAGAAGACCTACGACAAGCGGGAGGCCGTGGCCAAGCGGGACGCCAAGCGGGAGATGGACCGCGCCATGCGGGAGAAAAACCGCGGGTACTGAGAAATGTATGACTTTGCGCAGAAAGTGCGCATATTCTGATAATAAGTGAGGGAACCAAGATGGCAAATCCTATCGTGACTTTTGAAATGCAGGACGGCGGCAAGATCGTTGCCGAGTTGTATCCCGACATCGCGCCCCAGAGCGTGTACAATTTCATCGCCCTGGCCAACGCCGGGTACTACGACGGGCTGATCTTCCACCGGGTCATCCCCGGCTTTATGATCCAGGGCGGCTGCCCCGACGGAACCGGTATGGGCGGCCCGGGGTACTGCATCAAGGGCGAGTTCGCCGCCAACGGTGTGCAGAACGACCTGCGCCACACCCGCGGTGTGCTGAGCATGGCCCGGGCGCAGCCCATGGACAGCGCCGGCAGCCAGTTCTTTATCATGCACAAGGACGCGCCCCATCTGGACGGGCAGTACGCCGCCTTCGGCTGCGTGATGGACGGCATGGACGTGGTGGACCGCATCGCCAACCAGCCCCGGAACATGATGACCAACAAGCCCAAGAAGGACCAGGTCATGGCGAAGGTCACCGTGGACACGCAGGGCGTGACGTATCCGGAGCCGGAGAAGCTGGCCGATCCCTTCGGGAGATAAGTTTTCTGCGCGGGGGAGGGTCCCCCTCCCCCACACGGGTCAAATATGGGGCTGCACCGGTTTCGACGGGGGTGTGGAGGCTGGATAAGCGGGCGGCGGCGCCTGACCGCCATAAAACGGGCAACTTAAAAATTAACTGACAACAATCGTATTGCTGTCGCTGCCTAACTAAAGGCAGCCGTCTGAACCGGAGAGGCCGCAGGCCGGGGAAGGCGTCGTTTATGCGGCGGACGTGCGGCGGGTAAGAGTTGCCTCGCCCATGCATTATGACTCTACTGAACCGCGTAGTCTGTCAGGTGTCTGCGCGGAGAGGGAATGCTGAAACCTGACTGCGCCCGGAGAAAGTCTTGTCAAAGCGCTTTCGGACAGGGGTTCGACTCCCCTCAGCTCCACCACAAGTCAAAAAATCCGAACATTATCATCAATGGTGATACGTTCGGATTTTTGATTTTTATGAGTTGTTTTATAATTTAGAAATTACTGTGGTTTGTAGCATATTCTCGGCCTCCTCCAAGCCTTGCATCACTTCCGCCATGATGCGAGTGGCCAAGATAAATCCTGAACTGAACGCTTCACACTCAGTGATGCAGGACAGTTCACTTGTGCAGTCCTTGAATTTTTCAAAGGTTTCTTTTTGTTTCATTGTCAGACTTGAGTTTAGGTCTCCCTCGTTTTTGCATATCAACTTAACTTAACGAGTTTGCCACCCTCGTTTCTCAAAGAAACAGTTGATATTATCAATCAAACGATTTATAATGTCAACTGTGATAATAGTTGTATGGAGGCTTATTATGACTACTTCTGAACAGATACGAGTTCTTTGTGTGCGTTCTGGCGTAAGTTTGTCAGAATTGGCAAGAAGAATAAATCAAACACCACAAAATTTCAGTGTTAAACTTAAGAGAAATACGGTTACACAAGATGAGCTAAATCAAATTGCTAATGTGCTCAATGTGAAATATGAACAGTATTTTGTTTTAGCTAATGGAGATCAGGTTCGATAAATAAAGAGAAGGTAAAAAAATGGATACAAACATTATTTATAATATAGATTGCGTCGCCGGAATGAATCAAATGATAGATGAGGCGTCTATAGACCTTATCATCGCGGATCCACCATATTTTAAGGTTATCGGCGAAAAATGGGATTATCTTTGGAGAACAGAAGAAGACTATCTTGAATGGTCAGAAAAATGGATTGCAGAAGCTGCCCGTGTTTTAAGAATGGGCGGTAGTTTCTATTTGTTTGGTTATTTTAGAATGTTAAGTAGATTGTTGCCTATTTTAGAAAAGTATGGTTTTGAACTTAGACAACAAATAGTATTAAATAAAGGCATGCAAGCTGTATCTGGGCGAGCAACTAAAAATTATCGAATGTTCCCTAATGTGACCGAAAGTATTTTATTTTTATGTAAAGATCCCAAACCTTTTGCAAAATCCTTTTTAAAGCAAAGGCAAAAAGAATTAGGTTATTCCGCAAAACAAATCAATGAGATGTTGGGTGTCAAATCAAACGGTGGCGGTATGTGGAGTATTTATACAGGCAAAAATGTTTGCGAGCAATTACCCACTGAAGAATTGTGGGACAAATTGCAAACAATTCTTGAATTCAACATTCCATACGATAAGATTAGTCAAACATATCATGCACAAATGGGGTTAACAGATGTATGGGATGACGTGAATTTTTATGAAGAAAAAGACCGCATCCATCCTACCCAAAAACCACAAAAACTGCTTGCAAGACTAATTCTTGCAAGCAGTGATGAGGACGATATTGTTTTAGATCCATTTATGGGTGGAGGTTCAACAGCCTTGGCTTGTATTAATAACAAGCGTAATTATATTGGATTTGAAATAGAACAAGAGTATTACGAAAAGTCGTTAGAACGATTAGCATGTAGACAGATGATGCTATTATAATTATCTTAAATCGATAAACTGTGAGCGTAACGATAGTGGTATATCTGCTTTTTTCAAAACGATTTTAGGCAAATATATTTCATCCGCGAATTTGTTGCATAGATCGGCATTGGTTATATTATTAGTTTTCCTTATGTCTTCTAATAATTGCAATAGCTTTTCTTTATTTAATCCATTAACACGAGCAGATGGGCTATATTTTTTAATAACATTTTTAATGTTAGCTACACTTATGGTAGTTGATCCAGAATATGAACTGTGGGGAGACAGGATATTTGAGAAATGCGGGATAGGGCGGGATGAGGGGGGAGACGGCGGGAAAACCCCTGAAATACGCGGGAAACGGCGACTTTCGGCGCGGGACGGAGGCGCGAATTATCAACAATCTTGAGATGAGGATGCGTCGGCGGCGGTCGGCGCTTTTTTCACGCCCACGAGGCCGCACAACGGCGGCGGCGCGGCGAGGCGCACACATACGCAGAATACAAAGAAGCCCCGGAAACGCCCGTATAACGGCATTTCTGAGGCTTTTAGATGGTATGAGCCGCTCGGCCCCGTCCCGGAAGTCACAGCAGCAGACCAAGAGGACGAGAGCTTCGCGGCTCATGCTGCTATTGTAGCAGACGCGGCGGCGGATTGCAAGAGGGGCAAGCGTGCTAACGGAGCGTTAGAGCGTGCGAATTTTCGGGAAAACGGGGCTTTTCGGCGCGGATCGGTGGGGATTAGGGCGTGCGCTGGCCGTGCGAGGCGTGCGCGGCGGGGCGGCGAAGCGGGGCAAAACAGGCGGCGAGCAATGGGACAAATCTGCAAAACCGATGGGACTGTGTCCCATTGCCCTGTTTTCAAGGGTTTTCGGGCTTTCGACCCTCGTTTTTCGCCGCTTCATCAATGGGACAGAAAACAGATTTACAACTAAATCAAAACAGCGCAAAAAATCAAGCGGTTCCACCTTGGGCTTCAGCGTCCTCGGCGGGGCCGCTTTTTGTTGCGGAGCTGCCGTTGTGATACGTCCAGTAAATAGACTCTTTTTTCCGTTCGACGTGCTTTCGATATTTGAGATGAACGAGGTCAAAAATGTCCTCCCGCTGCTCCTCCGGCAGGAGGCGATACATGGCGATCAGATCGGCCTCCTCGCCCTCCAGCGGCGAGCCGTCGCAGATCAAACCCGCCGTCTTCTGATGGGCGAAGAGGTCGTCGCTCGCTTTTGCGGGGGACGGTTCAATTTCGAGTAAGTAGTCGGCGGACACCTCGAAAATTCGGGCAAGCGAAGCAAGCGCATTATACCCCGGCTTGCTTTTCCCAGTCTCCCAATCGCCGACGTTTCCGGGAGAAACGCCAACTTCTTTCGCAAGCTGGCCTTGGGTAAGGTTCTTTTCAGAGCGTAGTTTTTTTAGTAGGGCACTGAACACAAAAATACCTCCTCGAAATTGCGGGTAATTCACACGCAAAACTATTGACAAACTCGTAAATGCGAGCTATACTAAGTGCGAAAAGTGGTTTATGAATAAAGCAAAATAAATCATAGCACACCCCGACCGAAAATGAAATAGCAAATCGGCGAACGGTAGAGTAAAAGCGAGCGGCGGAGGCGTTTTTCAGAAGGAGAATGACAACATGAAGAACGACATCGCAGACATCCTGTTCAAGTACACCACTGGCGAGGCCACACTGGAAGAGACGAACGACGCCTTGAAAGAGGCGGAGGCGGGTTTCAGCTTGGAACCGGGCCGCAACGAGATCACCCCCGACGAGATGGCCCTCACCACTGTCGGAGATACCCCGGAGGAGGCCAACGGCTTCGGCCTGTTGGACACCGGCACCGGCAGCATGGAGAAAGTCCACGTCACCAACGGCAAGCTGGACGAGGCGATCAATCAGGTCAACCATGACGGCACGACCAATATGCTGGCCTTCGTCATCATCGGCCCCAATCGTTACGAGGTCAAGGGCGACACCCTGACGGACTGCTAAAGCCCACCAACACCTAAGCGACTCTTAGATTTAATTCCGCCGACCGCCGTTCGCTTTTGCTCTACCACAAACGCTGAGAAAAGGAAAGGAGGCAGATCATGAGACGCGGCAAGAAGCCCACCCGCAAGCAGAAAATCCGGCTCGGGCAAGCGGGCCTCGCCCCGGAGAACTGGCTGGTCGTGAAGCAGAAAGCAAACGGCGAGCTAATCATTCTGAACAAGTACCACGACACAATCCGCGTCATCCCGCCACTGGCCGGATGAGCTTTGCAGGAAGGAGCAGCAGCATGAAGGAGCAACCGCACATCTGCCCGCTGTGTGGGCGAGCATACGACGAGCCGCCCGCGCTGTCGCGAGTGGACAACCAGACAGACATCTGCCCGAGTTGCGGCATGATGGAGGCACTGGCGGCCATGCCGAGGCGGGAAACGCCACAGGAGCGGACGCGGCGGGCCGTGTACGCCACGGGCAACCGCTGGGCGATTGAGAACTTTGAAGCGACCCACCACTAAGCCGAAACGCCCGGAAGGGCGTCACCGGGAACTGCCCCACCCGGTCTGAAGATGGCAGGGCAGAAAGGAATGACGGCAGCATGAGAAAGATCAAGAAGATCAACGGCTTCCTCGTGGTCAAGTTCAACGACCGCGAGAAGCGCGAGTACGAGGGCACGGCCCTCGGAGAGTACGGCGTGATCGACGCGGAGGTCTACACGGGCAATCTGGACATCGACCGGGGCGCGATGGAGTACGACGACGCGGACACGCTGGAGGTGGCCGTGGAGCTGGCACGGGGGCTGGAGTCCGAGGAGGACATCACGGACGAGCCGCCCACCTACACCGCCGCCGTGGAAACGAATGAGAGCTATACCGAGGAGGCGGTGGAGCCCGCCGCCCTGATTGAGGGCTGGACGCGCCGCCTTGCCACGCAGGTCAAGAGCAAGCACTACCCCGACACCGACCCGCGCACCGCCGCGCACGAGCTTTACGGCTTCAAGATGGCGCTGCATCAGATCGGCTTCCTGCCGGAGAGCGAGGTCATCACCGACCCGGACACCTTCGGCTCGGGACGGCGCTTCTCGGCGAGTGCCCGGAGAACGACTGCACGATCTACCGCAACGTGTTCCGCATGGCGGTCGACGTCGACGGGCAGATGGGCAAGCTGACGGGCCACGCGAGGGAGACGATGCAGCGGGAGTATGATCGGCTGCTCCGGGAGCTGAACCACCTCTACACCATGAACCACGCGGTGAAGAAATACCGGGAGGCGCAGCATGACAGGACTTGAACTGCTCAAGGCCCCGGAGGCCACGGCGGGCGAGATCGCGGACATCATCTCCGCACCGTGCCCGCCCATCATCCCCGCCCACTGTGACGGCGTGAGCTGCCGCGCGTGCTGGCTGGCATGGCTGACAGGCGAGCCACTCAAAGGGAAAGAGCCGCCCGACAAGCGGACGGCTCTGGATGGGAAGGGTCTTCACTTTAGCAGTGCCAACGCAAGCGAAACTCGCCGGGTTACGCTATGGGGCGTAAGAGTTGGCGATGGCTACTTCAACAGTCAAAATCTTTCGCTGCACATCGGCGAGGTGGTTCTCGTCAGCAAGAGCGAAAACGGGTATGAAGCAGTCACTAAAGACGGCAAGCGCTTAGGAAAGCTCACTCCTTATCGGCGCGAAGGTCGATGAAATCCGGCGAGTATTCTTCCTCAAAAATACCGTCTATGTGGATATCGACAAAACGTTCCGACATGAATTGAAGAGCCTCGCGCCACTCGTCATAAGTGAACACGCCCTTCTCCATGAGGATTTTCGCCAAGGCTCTCGCACCCAATTCATGCGCGACCATGCTTGTGGTTATCCCGAGAATAGCGGGAGTCTTGGCAATCTCTTTGACATATTTATCGTGCTTAGTCATATACACACCCCCTCCCCGGGCAGCGGCCCAGCTCCATTATACACGAGCGGGAGGGCAAAGGAAAGGAGCAGCAGAATGTTCAGCACAGAAGACCTCAAGACCGCGATCGGCGCGACCGTCATCGCACGGCGAAACGCGGCTGCGCGGCTGCGGGAGGCGGGCAACCCCCGCAACCCGTTCCGGGCGCTGCCGGGGATGGAGCAGCAATTCTTTGAAGCGGCGCAGAGCGTGCGCAGCTACGACCTCGTTCTCAACTTACTTGAGAGAGAAGTGAAGCGGGAGGCGCGAAAGCGTGCGGGGCGCACGGCGCAAAGCGCGGCGGCGTTCATCATCACGGCGGGGCTCATCATCCTCGCGACGCTTGGCTTCGCGGCGGCGCTGCTGCTGATGCGCTGCCCCGTCCCCGCCGTGAGCGTCACCGCGTTTATAGGCGTGGCAGTCTCGCTGGGCTGGGCGGTCATTCGGAAGTAAGTCTAAGAACGATGAGAAAGGAGGGCAAGCGATGAGAGGCCCGAAGAAACGGCTGACGCCGTTCGGGAAGATGGTGGTGAAGGCGCTGGCTGACCGGGATATGAGTCGGGCGGAGCTGGCGGCCACGGTGGGCACGAGCCCGCAGTACATGAGCTACATCCTGAACGGGACACGCTCGGGTGAGAAGTACCTCCCGGCGATCATCGCCGCCCTCGCGCTCGACCCGAAGAAGGCGGAGCGGGCGATCGCGGCATGACGCACGGAAGGGAGGGAACGGAGTGCCGGACGTATTCATCACGCTGGAGGAGGCAGCGGCTTTTGAAGGTATCACTTACGAGGCCATGAAGAAGCGCGTTCAAAGAAGCCCCGAACAGCATAACGTAAAGTCACAGGCCCGGGAGGGCGGCGGCAAGGATCAGGTGTTGATCTCGACAAGCTCCCTCTCGGCAAAGGCGCGGAAGGCATGGCGAGCCGCGCAGAAGGTGGAAGGGAGTGAGGTCATCATAGACAAGAGAGCACAGGAGGCCGTGCCGTGGTACGTCACCGCCGACCTGAACCAGTACACGGAGGCGAACAAGAAGCGCTTCTATGAGGCGGTAGAGCTGGCGGCACGGGTGCAGGACTTCATCGACTATGACGGCCCTGACCGCACGGGCTACGCCGAGCGGTACGCGCTGGGGCTGGGGATCAGCCCGCAGAGCCTGTACCGCTACATGAAGAACGTGCTGGAGGCGAACGCATGGGCGCTGAAGCTGGAGAAGGAGGACGGCAAGAGCCGGGACTACTTCCGGGCGCTGGCGCTGTGCCGGAAGCCAAAGGAGACGGGTACGTTTCCGAGCTTGACGGACGAGCAGAAGGCGATCATTGAGAACATCTGGTTCGACAAGCGGTTCGCGGCGAACCTCGGCACGATCGAGATGCTCTATGAACGGTTTGAGCTGGAGGCGGAGCGGCGGGAGTGGGAGGAGTATCCCTCCATCAAGACGGTGGCCCGGTACATCAAGTTCCTCATGGGACAGCGGGGTGCGGAGTCTGCCCGGTTCCTCGCCGCCAATGGGACGCGGGAGTGGAAGAACAAGCGGATGATGAAGGGCAAGCGCGACGCGACGAGCCTTCAAGTCATGGAGTATGTTGTTGGCGACGAGCACACCTTCGACTTTTGGGTGCAGTGGACGGCCCCGAACGGCAAGATCAAGGCCGTGCGCCCGAAGCTGGTTGCGTGGCTGGATATGCGCTCCCGCGCTATCATCGGCGATGTAGCGTGCGTCAACGCCAATTCGCAGACGCTGAAGGAGTCGCTGGTCAAAATGATCTACAGCAATCCGGGCGGCGTTCCCCACATCCTGCACGTCGACAACGGCAAGGATTATACTGCCGAGGTCATGACCGGGCAGAACCGCAAGCAACGCAAACACCGCAAAATCGACCTTGACTTCGCATTTGACTCGGAAACGGTCGGCTTCTATCAGAGCATCGGCATCCAAGAGGTCGGACGCTCGCTGCCGTATCAGCCTTGGGACAAACCGATCGAACGCTTCTTCTCCACGGTCTGCTCAAAATTCTCCAAGTGGTTTGAGAGCTACACGGGCACGCTGACAGGCTCGAAGACCTACGCCAAGCGGCAGAAGGACATCGACCAGATGCTGGAGCGCGGGGAGCTGCTGACGATGGAGGAGTTCTTCGAAGTCTGGACGGAGTGGAAGAACACCAAGTATCACACCCGCAAGCATCGCGGCCTGAGCGACGCGGGCGAGAAATGGGTTACGCCAATCGAGATGTTCGAGAACGGCCCGCGCTATGAAAAGGCAGCTCCACCCCGAGAGTACGCGGCGATGCTGCTGATGAAGGCGGCGACCGCCCGCGTTACAAACCAAGGCATCAACAAGTTCGGCACACTCTACACGGACACGGAGCTCGCCTACTACGTCAATCAGAAAGTCAACATCAAGTGGGACATCGACGATGTCACCAAGCTCTATGTGTACGACATGGAGGGCAAGAAGATCTGTGAGGCGGTGTCCGCCGAGCTGCTCGCCTTCGGCCCGCATTGTTCTCAGGCGGCACTGGAGAAGCATCTGCGAGATCAGAAACGAAACGAGCGAGAGGTCAGGGAGTATCTGGAGGAGCGAGTCCGCCCTTACGAGCTGCGGCTCGAGGACGGCGCAAGGCCCTCGGATGCAGTGGGCATGATCGACCTGACCATCAAGGCCACGCCGAGCCAGAAGCTGGTCTCCCTGCCCAAGGACAGAATGTTCCGATCGGAACAGGCAAGCAAGACGAGCCGGAAGAAGGTCACGGACGACACCTTCCTCAACGCCAAAGGCGACAAGGCACTCTCTCTTTTGAGAGCGATGAACGAATAATAACGGAGGTACATCATGGAAGTTACAGCAGCAGAGCGCACTACAATCTACACCAACATCAGCCCCCTCGCACAGCGCGTGAACAACTACATCCAGACGCAGCACTCAAGCATCGCGGCGGTCGCCAAGGACATCGGCTACAGCCGCACCACCGTCTCCCGGTATCTCACGGGCAAGTATGACAGCAACCCGAACGACCTTGAGAGCAAGCTGACGGACTTCCTCACCCGGCAGACGGGCGAGGCGGTCGACCTGACGACGCCGTTGGCGAAGTCAGAGGGCAAGACGTGGCAGACGCCCGTATTCTTTGAGAGCCGGGATGCGAAGGCCGTGCTCGGTGTATGCCAGAGCTGTCAGGAGTACATTGGCCTCGGCATCGTAGTCGCCCGCAGTGGCTACGGCAAGACCTACGCCCTGCGGCAGTACGCGAAGCTCTCCCGCGTGGCCTACATCGAGTGCGACGACACCATGAGCAGCCGCGACCTTGTGGAGGCGATCGAACGGAGCATCGGGCTCCCAAACGGCTACGGCACGATCTGGCGCAGGGTGAACGGCATCCGGGAGTTCTTCAACACGAACAAGGGATACCTGCTGATCATTGACGAGGCGGACAAGCTGGTGAGCAAGTACACACAGAAGAAAATGGAGATCCTGCGGGCGGTGTTCGATCAGAGCGACGTGGGTCTTGTGATCGCGGGCGAGCCGAAACTGGAGGCACAGATCAAGACCTACCTCGTGCGTATGGCGAACCGGGTGGACTTCTACGCCTCGCTGCGGGGCCTCTCCCCCTCGGAGGTGGAGGGCTATCTCACGGACTTCCAGATCGAGCCGGAGGCGCTGGTGGAGTTGAAAGCGCGGGCGTGCAATATGCAGACCGGGTGCTTCCGACTGCTCGACCGCACGCTCTCTAACGTCCGACGCATCCTCAAGGAGACGGGCGAGGAGACGGTGACGGTGAAGACCATAGCACAGGCGTCGTCCATGATGATGCTTTGAGGAGGGACAGCGAATATGAGAATAGAACGCATCAGCGGAGCGATCCTCATCCTGCTCTCCGGCGTGCTGCTCCTGATGGCAGCCTATGGCGGGACGCCGGAGGATCGGGACGCGACAGCGATCCTCCTGACGCTGCCGATGGGTCTTGTGGCACTGTTCACCGAGATCCCGGAGCGCGGCAAGCGCACCAAGCGAGACTACCGGGCGTAAAGCCCGCAACATTAACAAATTGAAAGGAGCCGCAAACATGGCAAGGAAACGAGTAGTCGAGGCCCCGAGCCTCCATTCATGGGAGGACGTGAACGACGCCCTCCGTCAGATCGCCGAGGCGCAGATCGCGCTGGGCGAGATCCAGAGCGATATGCAGAAGCAAATCTTAGGGGCACAGAAGGTCGCCGAGGAGCAGAGCAAGCCGCTCAACGACAATGTGGCCAAGCTGGAGCGCGAGATCAAGAGCTTCGTCACCGACCACAGGGATGAGATGGGCAAGACGAAGTCGGTGGTGCTGACGTTCGGCGAGGTAGGCTTCCGGCTCTCCACATCCGTCTCGCTGCCCCGGGCGAAGGAGAAGCTGGAGGAGATCATCCGCCGTCTCAAGTCCCGCCAGATGACGGACTGCATCGTGGTGGAAGAGAAGGTCAGCAAGGAGGCTCTGAAGAAGTACGGTGAGGACACAGTGAACGCCGTGGGCGCAACGTGGAAACAGAGCGACGTGTTCGGCTAGCAGCACGCATAACGCCCTCTGGAATTGGGCGGGTGTCTATACTTGGTGTCAAGAGACGTATTCCTCGAATACGTCGTCCCGTGCGATCCGTGGGTACGATTCGGCCCGCTACTGGAGCTACCTCAATGCTACGTACTCCCGCTCGTTCGTCGGTTTCCGCCCCGTCCTTGAAATCCTGAACACTGACCCTCTGATCTCTGACAGTGACAGAGATCTCGGAGATAAGAACAGCAATTTCACAATCACCTACACGGTCGATGACGCCGACTCCGGCGACGTCTTGACGGCGACGGAGTCGCTCGATGGGCAAACGACGAAGTCGTTTGCCCCGACGCGAAATTTGGTAAACACCATCTCCGTCGATGTCGATTCCCTGAGCCTCGGCAAGCACACTGTCAAGGTCGTCGTCAGCGATGGGCAGGGCGGCACAGCGACCCGGACGTGGACGTTCACCCGCACCAACTCCGCCCCGACCATTTCCGGCAGCGACGGCAACCTCGGGGATAAGAACCTCGGCTTCACCTACGCCTACACCATCGACGACGCGGACGGCGACACACTGACCGTCGTGGAGGAGCTCAACGACGAGACGATCCGCACGATCAACAACGCGCCCAAGGGCGAGGAGCTGACCGTGACGATCACCTCGGAAAAGCTCTACGCGCTGGGCCTCAATTCGGTCAACACCCTCAAGATCACCGTCACGGACGGCAAGGGCGGCACGGCCTACCGCCGTGTCACCTTCAAGCGCACGAACTCCGCGCCGACGATCTCCGGGCAGGACAAGGCCCTCGGTCTGAAGAACGGGAGCTTCGCGGAGAACTACACCGTGAGCGACGTCGAGGGCGACAACGTGGTCGTCACCGAGTTCGTGGACGATGCGCAGATCCGCAGCTATCAGGCGACGCTGGGACAGCAGGAAACGATCGAGCTGACCCGAGAGAAGTGGCTCTCGCTGACTAACGGACAACACCAGCTCCGCATCGAGGCGGTCGACGGCAACTTCGCTACCAGCGTCCGCGTCTTCTCCTTCAGCAAGAAAGAGACGGTCATCAAGTTTGAGCTGGCCGCGCCGGAAGAGACCGACGCAGCGGCGACCAAAGTGCTTGTGACGCCGACGTGGAAGATCGAGGGCGCGGTCGCCAAGGTGGAGGCGTGCAACAACGGTTTTGACGCCGTTCCCACATGGGAGGACATCACGGCGATGGTGCAGATCAACCGCGTCTACAACTTCACCAACAAGACCAAGACCGCGAGCAAGTGGGGCGTGAATATCCGCTTCACCATCACAAAGAATGAGGGCTTCGAGGGTGAAGTCTCCATCTCGGGCTTCGGAGGTGCGTATGAATAAGGACGTGAAGTATTTGACTCCCAAAAGGTCGGTCAAGGAGATCCACGGCACGGAGCGCCGCGCCGCATCCGCTCAGGCGGTCGCCGAGCTGATGTTTGTCAAGGCGGCACAGGAACAGCAGCTCGACGAGACCACGATCGCCGAGTACCCCGACCTCTTCGTGGAATGGGACGCCAACTGGCGCGGCAAGCAGGGTGACATCGTGCAGGACGAGGGCAACCTTTACCGCTCCATCCATGACGTCACCAACGAGGGCCAGAACACCAAGCCCTCTGCGACGCCCTCCATGTGGACGCGCATCGGCAACCCGCTCGACGAGTTCCCCGAGTGGGTGCAGCCCATCGGCGCACACGATGCTTACGCCAAGGGCGACAAGGCTTCTCACAACGGCAAGAACTGGGTGAGCACCGCTGACAACAACGTGTGGGAACCCGGCGTCTATGGGTGGGAAGAAGCCACTCAGGCGACCGCTGTGGCCGCCGACGAGGGCGACGGCGAGTAACTACTACCCCTTGGGCTTAGACGGCGCAGGAGGGGCGGCAAAACCGCTCCTCCGAGCGCCAAAAAAGCCCGCTCCTTTGCATGGGCGGCTCCCGGCTTTTTCGGGGGCCGTCGATGCATTTGAGCGAGCTCGGAAATGCTTCTTAGAATGGCGCTATTTTTTCTCAATTATCCTGTCCGAATTTCTCAAAAATCGTGTCGCGCTACATGAACTTAAAGGAAGTAGTACATCTGAATAAGTATTGTTTTTGGATGGGAATACATCGGTGATTATATTGCCATCATTTGTGATTTTTGATCTGTAAATCAAAGTTGGTTCTGTTAATGCGAATTTTAGCATATGAGGCCACATGTTAAACGGTGCTTTAGATGTTGACTGTGAACGAATATTGAGATAATAGTCAATCATACAGTACGCAAACCCTTTACTCTTTGGGTCAACTTCCCATATTGATGCAATAATGTCGTTGTTGTTGCTATCATATATGGATTCGAATTCAAAAAGAACAAAGTAATATCTGTAAGGATCCAATAACTTTGCAAACTCGTCATTGTTTCGGATTGCTATTAACCACTTCGAATCATCTTTCCTATTAATGCTTGTAGAGCTGCATACAGCACATTCCGTTTCTAAACTTGAAACAACTGCACCACAAGCATTACAAGACCCTAATTGATCGACTCTATAACAAGTTTTAATTTCACCATGTCTTTCATCATCTATAACTAAATCATAACCACGAGCACCGGATTTTCCGCCAGGGTATCCTGTTACGACACTCACCAAATGCTGACCAACATATCCCATACGTGCCTGAGGCGTTTGTTGAGTTATTTTTGACCATGCATTAACTTTTGCTCTTAAATCAATATATAAATCTTTGATCAAGGCTTCAGAAGCTTCTATCGTTCCTAAAGTATAATTTAGCATAAAACCACTCCTTCAAATATATTTCCATTTTGTTCTAACACATTTCGACGTTTTTTACAATAGATTATTGGAGGTAATGCAATGTACTTTAAATATCTGTCGGCTGCGTTTGGCAGCGCCATGATCACATCGGTCTATTCGGCCAGTACCACGGGCCGCAGGGAACGGCGGCATTGGCGGTCGTCGCTCCGGTCTGGAACATCATCTACAGTCTTGGCCTTTTGATGGGCATCGGCGGCAGCGTGATTTTCAGTACAAAGCGCGGCAGCGAGAAATGCGACGGGAGTGAGAACCAGTATTTCACATCGGCCGTGATCGGCGCAGTAATCTTATCCATTCTGGCATGGATCGGGGCCATATGCTTCGAGCGCCCCATCCTGACCTTCTTCGGAGCGGATGGCTCCTACCATTGTCCGCACCTATGCGTTATCCTTCCTGCTGCTGCCGTTCAACATCTTCTCGACCTATTATTTCCAGGCGATCATGAAGCCGAAGGCAGCGTTCGTTGTTTCTGTGGCACGGGGACTTGTCATCAGCGGCATTTTGATCATGGTTCTTCCTGCGCTGGTCAACGCCGATGCGATCTGGTTTGCGATGCCAGTCACGGAGCTGCTGGTCATGCTTTACGCCGCTTCGATGATCCGCAAATACACAAGGGCTTTGCCGGGAGGTACCACTTATGCAGATACCCGCCATTGAAAGCAATACACCCTCGCTGATCTGAAGCTGCTCCCTTAATAGGCCGCCCTGCACGCAGCGCCTCCCTTGCGGTATGGGGACGTGTTCGAATCTATTTGTGCCATGATAAGATAACAGCAAAAACAAAACCACCCTAACGGGTGGTTTTGCTTTTGCTGGGGCTACTTCATTCGGCCGTCGCCGGCCATGAGGGCGGTCATCTCCTCGATGCGCTCCAGTGGGAACGGCGGCTCGCACAGAGGCCTCATGGCGATAGACATGAGCTTCATGGGATTGTCGTCCGCCGCAACACGGTTGGAGCTGAGCGCGCCGCAGCGCTTGCAGCGGTGGATGATCGCCCATTCACCGCCCCTGCGTACCCCGACCGCCACCGGCTCCATGATGCCGCCGCAGTCGGCAGCCCGGTCGCCGGGCTCGATGTCTACGTGCAGGCTGGAGAGGCAGTTGGGGCAGTGGTTGCGGTGGTCGCTGCCGGCCTCCTGCGGTGTGCAGAGTCGGCCGCAGACCTTGCAGGTGAAGGTGTCATTGCAGGGATGGGCCTTGTAGTAGCCTTTTTCAAAGGTCTTCCGCTTGTTTTCGCGGTTCATGGTGTTTCCTCCTGAAGATGTGTTTTCATGCTCCGGGAGGAATGGCGTGCATATCGCCATCGATTGACAAGGGCAGGCGTGTTTGCTCTTGTCAATCGATGGCTGCCAGACCTCCCGGTCAGGCCACACGCTCCAGTGTCAGGGTATTGAGATTCAAACGCGTCTCCTTAATAAAATGTGTATTGTGCCCTGCGGGCACTGACGACAGGGTACTCTCCGCGCCGCCGTTTGTCAAGAGCCTACGCGTGCCTGAACACCTTTTTCTCCAGGGCGAAAATGCGCGGACTGAAGGTGTCCGGCTCCATCGTATCATACGTCTCACGGTAGATCTCCATACGGCTGTCCACCGCGTCGATCAGGCTCAGCAGCTCCGCCTCGGCGCACAGAGGGCGCACCGCCGCGCCGAATTCCGGCTCGCCGTGGTGGGAGAGGATCAGGTGCTGCAGCAGCACGGACTTCTCCTCCGGCACGCCCAGGCGGGCGGCAGTCTCCGCCGCGTCCTGCGCTCCCATGACCAGGTGCCCCAGCAGCTGACCCTTAATGGAGTAATCCGTGGCCAGACCCAGCTGCGAAAACACGAACTCCTGCGCCTTCGCCATATCGTGGAGCAGTGTCCCCGTCAGCAGCAGGCTGCAATCGATCGTCTCCGGATACATCCCCGCCAGGAAGTCCGCGATCTTCACCATGTTAGCGGTGTGCATCAGCAGGCCACCCAGGAAGGCGTGGTGTACGCTCTTGGCGGCGGGGATGGACGCGAGCGTCTCCCCGTGGGCCTCCAGCATGGCCTCGGCCACGGCACGGTAGTCCGGATCCGCGATGGAGGCCGCCGTGCGGCGCAGATCCTCCATCGCCGCGCCGCAGTCGATGGGCGCGGTGGGCACCAGGGCGGACACATCCACCGGATCCTCCTGGGCCGCCTGACGGATACGCGCGGCGGTGAACTGCGCGGTGCCCCGATACTCGCCCACGGTACCCCGCACCTTGACCACGGTGCCCTCGTCGGCGGCGGTCAGCGGCCCGGTATAGTCCCAGACCTTCAGCTCCATGGTGCCGGTACGGTCGCTGAGCGCTCCGGTCAGGAACGGCTTGCCGTTGGCGGCCACCTTGGGGTTGGCGGACTTGAGTATGTAGTAGCCCTCGACCTCGTCGCCGGGGGTCATGACATTGATGGGCTTGTTGTATTCCACAGGCATATCCTCCCTTTCTCCTATTACTGCTATGATACCACGTTTGCCGAAAGCGGGCAAGTGCCCGAGAAATTTTGCCGCTTCTCCGGCAACGTTACCGTCAGACAAAAATTTTGGCAGGCAAACACCGTTTGTATTTTGGTTCGCGGCAGGAAAACTTGCAAAAAGCCCTCATTGTTAAATACTTTTACAAGTTTCTTTTTACGGCAATTCTTTACAGGTTTCGACCTTTTATTTATGACATTTTTATGTACACGCCGCAAAGATTAACGTGCAATTTATTCACTCAGTGCTATAATCTGAACATGATTTTTCGGGACGATCCGGACGTTCCGGAAAGAGAAAATCCACTTTACAAAGGAGAGTGTGTTTTTGTGACGACATTCATCATCGGCCTCGTTATTTTGCTGGGCGGTGCTGCACTGTACGGCCGCTTCTGCGAAAAGGTCTTTGGTCCTGACGACCGCAAGACGCCCGCCTACACCAAGGAGGACGGCGTTGACTTCGTTCCCATGCGCGGCTGGAAAAATAGCCTCATCAACCTACTGAACATCGCGGGCACCGGCCCCATCCTCGGGCCGATCCAGGGCATCCTGTTTGGGCCCATCGCGTTCCTGACCATCCCCATCGGCAATATCATCGGCGGCGCCATGCACGACTATTTCTCCGGCATGATCTGCCTGCGCGACGGCGGCACCCAGATGCCTGAGATGATCCGCCGGTACTCCACCAAGGGTATCTATAAGTTCTACAACGTGTTCGTGTGCGTGCTGCTGCTGCTGGTGGGCGCTGTGTTCATCTACACCCCCGGCGACATCGCTGCGACCCAGGTGTTCGGCTTTGACGGTAAGGCCACCTCTGTTTCCACGTGGGTCATCTACGGTGTCATCTTCCTGTATTATCTGATCGCCACCGTGTTCCCCATCGACGCCATCATCGGCAAGATCTACCCCATCTTCGGCGGTATCCTGCTGTTCTCCGCCATCGGCATCTTCATCGGCATCTTCGTCACCGGTATGCCCCTGATGAACATCTGGGACAGCTGGGCTGCTCCCGTGCTGAGCCTCACCGGTGCTGACGGCACCGTGGGTACGTTCACCTACGCGGACTACTTCTCCACCAAGCACTTCCTGCCCATCTTCTTCGTGACCGTGGCCTGCGGTATTCTGTCCGGCTTCCACTCCACCCAGACCGCTATCATCTCCCGTACCATGAAGAGCGAGCGTCAGGGCCGCAACACCTTCTACAACATGATGGTGCTGGAGGGCTTCATCGCCATGGTTTGGGCTGCCGGCGCCATGGGCGTGTACAACCTGGCTTTGCAGGAGCCCAATGCCGGGCTGGCTACCGGCACCGTGGGCGTGGTCTGCAAGTACCTGCTGGGTCATGTGGGCGGCATCATCGCCCTGCTGGGCGTCATCGTGCTGCCCATCACCTCCGGTGATACGGCACTGCGCGCCCTGCGCCTGAGCCTGTCTGAGACGCTGCACATCGACCAGTCTACCAACGGCAAGCGCATCAAGCTGGCTGTGCCCATCTTCGCGCTGGTCATCGCCATCCTCGTGTTCGCCAAGACCAATGCCGACGGCTTCAACATCCTGTGGCGTTACTTCGCATGGGCCAACCAGACCCTGTCCCTGTTCGCCTTCCTGTGCATCACCGCGTGGATGTTCGAGAACGGCAAGGGTAAGTGGGCTTGGATCCCCATGATCCCCGGCTGCTTCTACACCTTCATCTGCGTGACCTACATCGCCAACGCCCACATCGGCTTCAACATTCCCTGGACGCCCGCCTACATCATCGGCGTGGTGTGCGCCATCGCCTATGTGGTGGGCTGCTGCGTGTACGGCAAGAAGCGCGCTGCCAGACTGCTGGCTAAGTAAGTCCTCTCCTCTCCTCAAATCGGTATAGCAAATAACGTACAAAACATGAGGGACGGCCTACGCCGTCCCTTGTGTTTTTTTCTCCCGGCTGGTATAATCCCCTTATCAAAACGAAGGGAGTGCGCTCCATGAAACGCTGTCTTGTCCTCTCCGACTCATTCAAAGGCACGCTGTCCTCCCCGGACATCTGCCGCATCGCCCGCAGTCTCCATATCCCCGGCTGGCACATCAACGCCCTGCCGGTGGCCGATGGCGGCGAGGGCACCACAGACTGCTTTCTGGAGGCCTGCGGCGGGCAGCGTATCGCCCTTCCCGTGTCCGGTCCCTTTGGCGGCACTATCGATGGCTTCTACGGCCTGCTGCCAGACGGGACGGCGGTGGTGGAGTGCGCCGCAGCAGCGGGCCTGCACCAGGCCGAGGGCCGTCCCGACCCGGAGGCGGCCACCACCTACGGTGTGGGACAGCTTCTGGCCCACGCGCTGGATCACGGCGCAAAGCGCCTGATCCTGGGTCTGGGCGGCAGCTGCACCAACGACGGCGGCTGCGGTGCGGCCGCAGCGCTTGGCGTTCGGTTTTACGACCGGCAGGGCCGCGGCTTCGTGCCCACCGGCGGCACGCTGGCGGACATCGAGGCTATCGACCTGTCCGGGCGGCATCCCGGCCTGCGGCCCGGTGTGCTGACGGTCATGTGCGACATCGACAACCCCCTGTACGGCGAAACCGGCGCGGCGTACATCTTCGCTCCGCAGAAGGGGGCGAACGATGCCTGCGTGCAGCGTCTGGACGCGGGACTTCGGCATCTCGCCGCGGTGCTGCATGCACAGCTGGGTGCGGAGGTGGATACCCTCCCCGGCGGCGGTGCCGCCGGCGGCTTCGGCGCGGGCTGCGCTGTGCTGTTGTGCGGTGCCCTGCGCTCCGGTATCACGACGGTGCTGGACACCGTGGACTTCGACCGCCGCGCAGTGGGCTGCGACCTGGTGGTCACCGGCGAGGGTTCCTTTGATGCCCAGAGCCTGGGCGGCAAGGCCATCAGCGGCGTGGCAGGCCGGTGTCAGAAGCTGCGTGTCCCCGCTGCCGTGCTGGCCGGGCGTGTGGCACTGACACCGGAGCAATGGGCACCGCTGGATCTGCGGGCCGTCCGCAGTATCAACCCCGCCGGGGCGACCCTTGAGGACGCCCGGGTCAACGCCGCCGCTTATTACCGGACGGCACTGGAAACGCTGCTGAAGGAGTGGAAGTGATATGGCACAGGTCATTGAGATACACGACTTTTCCGACCCGGCGCTGGACGTCTACGCCCGGGCCACGGAAAACCAGCTGGTCAACCGGGCCGACCCGGCCAACGCCCTGTTCATCGCCGAGAGCCCGCTGGTCATCGGCCGTGCGCTGGACGCCGGGTGCGTACCGGTGTCGTTCCTGATGGAGCCGCAGCACATCACCGGCAAAGGCGCCGAGATACTGGGTCGCTGTGACCCGGACCTCCCCGTCTATACCGCCTCCCTGGAGGTGCTGACGCAGCTCACCGGCTTCCACCTGACCCGCGGGATGCTGTGCGCCATGCGTCGTCCGCCCCTGCCCTCCGTGGCGGAGGTCTGCGCCGGCGTGCGGCGCATCGCCGTACTGGAAAACGTGATGAACCCCACCAACGTGGGTGCCATTTTCCGCTGCGCGGCCGCCCTGGGCATGGACGCCGTCCTGCTGACCACAGAGGGCAGCGACCCCCTGTACCGCCGGGCTTCCCGGGTAAGCATGGGTAATGTATTCCTGGTGCCATGGACCTATCTGCCGGAGGGCGACTGGACGGCGGCACTGCACGATCTGGGCTTCACCACCGCGGCCATGGCCCTGCGGGAGGACTCCCTGCGGCTGGATGACCCACGCCTGTTGTCAGCGGAGAGGCTGGCGGTGGTGCTGGGCACTGAGGGCGACGGGCTGGCCGACGGCACCATCGCCCAATGCGACCACACGGTGATGATCCCCATGACCCATGGGGTGGACAGCCTGAATGTAGCTGCCGCGGCTGCCGTAGCCTTCTACCAGTTGGGCCTGCAATGCCAATAAGCGAATAAATATCCCCCCGGCTCCGCCGGGGGGATACACTGTATTTACAGGAACTTGTCCAGCTCCCGTTCCACATTGTCCATTTTCTTCACTTGGGGATGTTCCACACGATAGCCGGACTTAATGACCATATCCAGCGTCCGCAGGGCGGTCAGATCGGCCAGCGGGTCCGCCGCGCAGACGATCATATCCGCGCACTTGCCCGGCTGGATGGAGCCGGTCTCGCCGGCGATACCCGCCAGCGCCGCATTGCCCAGCGTGGCGCTGTGCAGCGCAAACGCCGGCGTCACGCCGCAGTACTTCACAAAGTAGCATAGCTCCCGCCACATATCGTAGTGGGTGATATAGGGGCAGCCGGTGTCGGTGCCCAGACCCACGGGGACACCATCCGCCAGACAGGCCTTCGCCATGGCGATAATACCCTCAAACACCACCTTGCCGTTCTCCTGCTGCTCATAGGTGGCGTGAGAGATACTGCGGTCGAACAGCGCATAGGGCACGGCAGGCGAGATGGTGGACACCTGGAAAGCGCCGCGTTCCTTACACAGCTGCATGATGTGCTCATCCGGCTTCGCGCCGTGCTCGATGGAGTCCACGCCGTTTTCCAGCGCCACCCGGACGCCCTCCGGGCTCTCCACATGAGCGGCCACCTGCATTCCCAGCGCATGGGCCTTATCGCAGGCCGCCTTGACCAGTGCCGGCTGCATCCGCAGCACGCCCGGCTCGCCCACCACTTCGGCGTCCATAACGCCGCCGGTGATCATCAGCTTGATCAGGTCGGGCTTTTCCGCCGCGATCTTCTCCACGAAGGCCGCGGCCTCCTCCGGCGTGCGGGCCTCATAGGCCAGCGACCCGGCCATGTGCCCGCCGGGTACCGACACCGCCATATTGGACGCCACCACCCGGGGAGACAGGATCTCGCCCCGCCTGGCCGCATCGCGAATGATCGTGTCGAAGTCCGCCACGCCGCCCACGGTACGGATAGTGGTCACGCCGGACAGCAGCTCCGTCCTGGCGTAACCCTCGCACATCTTCACGCCGATGCGGCGCATCAGGCCGTTGGAGGTGATGAGCTTCACCAGCTTCTTAGGGTCGGAGGGCTTTTTCCGGGGCTTGCCGGAGGCGGGCAGATGCACATGCAGATTGATCAGCCCCGGCAGCAGGTATTTGCCGCCCAGGTCCACGCGCGCATAGCCCTCCGGCACATCGGCCGCGTCGCAGACGGCAGCAATGCGGTCCCCGTCCACACAGACAGCCAGCCTCGTCCGAGGCGTCATGTCCCGCGTACCGTCCAGCATCACGCCGTTCACCAGCGCATATTTCTCATGGTTTGTGTACATATGCAGCCCTCCTGTTGGGAAATTTTTTCGCATGATACCACAACGCGGTGGAAATTGCAACAGACAATTTCCACCGCCAGCCAAAGCAGATCAACGCACGTTTGACGTTCTCAGAATACGACCACCAGCAACATTTTGAATTGCTCCTGTCCATACACCGCGTGGGGGTGCCGCGCCGGCATGAGGATGGACTCGCCGGTGTGCAGCACATGGGGTACGCCGTCCACGGTCACGCGGCCCACGCCGTCCAGGCACGTCACCAGCGCGTCGCCGCCGGACTCGTGGGTGCTGATCTCCTCGTCCTTGTCGAAGGCAAACAGCGTCACACTGACGGAGTCGTTCTGGGCCAGCGTCTTGCTGACCACCTGCCCCGGCTGATAGGCCACCTGATCCCGCAGGGTCAGCACGGTGGCCACATCGAGGTTCTTCATCATAGCGATACACTCCTTTTTATTGGATAAACGGGGGCGGCAAAGCCGCCCCCGTTATCGAAAACTTACTTGCCCAGGGCGGCCTTCAGGGCCTCCACACGGTCGGTCTTTTCCCAGGAAACACCCAGGTCCTCACGGCCCATGTGGCCATAGGCCGCCAGCTGGCGGTAAATGGGCTTCCGCAGGTCCAGATCGCGGATGATGGCGGTGGGGCGCAGGTCAAAGACCTTCTCCACAGCGGCCTCCAGCTCGCTGTCGGCCACCATGCCGGTGCCGAACGTCTCCACCAGCACGCTGACGGGACGCGCCACGCCGATGGCGTAGGCCAGCTGCACCTGGCACTTGTCCGCCAGGCCGGCGGCCACCACATTCTTGGCCACCCAGCGGGCGGCGTAGGCCGCGGAGCGATCCACCTTGGTGGGATCCTTGCCGGAGAAGGCGCCGCCGCCGTGGGGCGCGCTGCCGCCATAGGTATCCACGATGATCTTGCGGCCGGTCAGGCCCGAATCCCCCTGCGGCCCGCCGATGACAAAGCGGCCGGTGGGGTTCACATAGATCTTCGTCTCGCCGTCCAGCAGCTCGGCAGGAACAGTGGGCTTGATGACCAGCTCGATCATATCCTTGCGGATCTGCTCCAGCGTCACGTCAGGGCTGTGCTGGGTGGACAGCACCACGGTATCCACGCGGACGGGCTTGCCGTTCTCGTCGTACTCCACGGTGATCTGGGTCTTGCCATCGGGACGCAGATAGTCCACCAGACCCTGCTTGCGCACGTCGGTCAAGCGCTTGGCCATCTTGTGGGCGATGGAGATCGCCAGAGGCATCAGCTCCGGCGTCTCGTTGCAGGCATAACCGAACATCATACCCTGATCGCCGGCGCCGTTGTCCAACTCGCTCTTGCCGGAGGCCTTGGCCTCATAGCTCTTGTCCACGCCCAAAGCGATATCGCCGGACTGCTCATCGATGTTGGTGATGACGGCGCAGGTGTTGCCGTCAAAGCCGCACTCGGAGGAGTTATAGCCGATGTCCAGCACCACCTGGCGGGCGATCTTGGGGATATCCACATAGCAGCTGGTGGTGATCTCACCCATGATGTGGATCAGGCCGGTGGAGGCGCAGGTCTCGCAGGCCACGCGGCCATTGGGGTCCTTCTCGAAGATCGCGTCCAGCACCGCGTCGCTGATCTGGTCGCAGACCTTGTCGGGATGCCCTTCGGTAACGGACTCAGAGGTAAACAGATGTCTTGCCATGATTTTTTCTCCTTTCATCTCGCGGATGGTCATTGAAAAAAGCGCTCTGCCGAACCGACAGAGCGCTGTGCTTCTTTGCTCATCCTCATCTTTCGATTCGTTCGCCGGATTTGGCACCTTGAAAAAACAGGTTGCCGTGGCTTCATCGGGCCGGTCCCTCCGCCACTCTTGATAAGGTATTTACTTGTACAGCATATTGTAACAGTTTTTTTAGCATTGTCAATAGCATTTCCATGATTTTTGCAAATAATTCAACTGTACGGAAACTTTGCCATTGTTCAAAAAAATGACATGACTTTTCCGCCGTTATGGGTTATACTGAACACAATTTGTACACAGGAGGACACTCCCCTTGAAAAAACTCTATGACGGGGTGCAGCGCTTCTGCGCCGCCCATCCCCGGTTCGGCATTCCCAACCTCATGCGCGTTATCGTCATCGGCAACGTGGCGGTCTATGTGCTCATGCTGCTGACCCAGGCCAACGACGCCAACGCCCTGAGCTTTCTGACCTTCAATCTCAATGCCCTGCTCCATGGCGAGGTGTGGCGGCTGGTGACCTTTGTGTTCGTGCCCGCCTACTCCAGTCCCTTTGCCCTGCTGATCAGTCTCTACTTCTATTACTGGATCGGCTCCACGCTGGAGCGCCAGTGGGGCACGGCCAAGTTCAACCTGTACTACATCAGCGGCGCGCTGCTGACGGTGCTGGGCGTGGTGCTGGCCAGTCTCATCACCGGCAACCCCTACCTGACCGCAGCGGGCACCGGCTATGTGAACCTGTCCATGTTCTTCGCCTTTGCCTTCCTGTTCCCGGACACCACGGTACTGCTGTTCTTCATCCTCCCCGTGAGGATGAAGTGGCTGGCGTACCTGGACGGCGCACTGTTCGCCTTCGACATCATCAAGGCCATCGGCGCCCACAACTGGGCCGGTGTGGTGCTGCCCATCGTGGCCCTGCTGAACTTCGCCGTGTTCATCTGGCCGGAGGTCCACTACCTGAAGGAGCGCGCCAAATACCAGAACTCCCGCAAGACCGTCCAGTTCCGGCAGGCCCAACAGCAGCAGGCCAAGCAGGCCCAGCAGCAGGGCTATCGCCACAAGTGCGCCGTCTGCGGCCGCACGGATACCGACTACCCTGATCTGCAATTCCGTTACTGCAGCAAGTGCGTCGGGTACCACTGCTTCTGTCAGGACCACATCTTCAACCACGTGCATTTCACGGAGGAATAACAAAATACAGACGGGCCGCCCGCCGGGCGGCTCTTTTTTTTGCACATATCTTAATAAAATCTTACCGTCCTGTAAGTTGACAGTGAAAACGTTTTCGCGTACAATAAGCCTGTAGCAAAAGAGGAAAACTGCCCAAAAATCCGAAACGCAACCGCCGGTTGACACATTTCCAGCCCCGGTTTATAGACCGCAACCGGCAAAACCCGTATGATAGCGCCATCAAAACCAAACGGCGGCACCCGCCGTCATACGGAAGGAGAGCACACCCATGATTTTAGCTGACAAGATCGTGTCCCTGCGGAAAAAGGCAGGCTGGAGCCAGGAGGACCTGGCCGAGAAGCTGGGCGTCACCCGCCAGTCCGTATCCAAATGGGAGGGCGCACAGTCCGTGCCCGATATGGATAAGGTCGTGATGATGAGCCGCCTGTTCGGCGTCTCCACCGACTTCCTGCTGAAGGACGAACTGGAGGAGGAAACGCCCTGTGCCGCGGCCCAGGACGACGACACGCCCCTGCGCCGCGTCACCATGAAGCAGGCCTCCGCCTACCTGGCCCTGCGTAAGGCCGCCGCGCCGAAGATCGCCATAGCCACCGCCCTGTGCATTATCTCTCCGGTCACGCTGATCCTGCTGGCCGCCATGAGCGAGGTGCAGCGCTTCCCTATCAGCGGAAACGCGGCGGCGGGCATCGGATTGTGCGTGATGCTGGTGCTGCTGGCTGTCGCGGTGAGCATTTTCCTGCGCGCCGACGCGGACGTGCGCGACTACCGCTTTTTAGAGGAAGAACCCTTCGAGACGGAGTACGGCGTGGAGGGCATGGTCCGCCAGCGGCAGCGGGAATACAAGGACACCCATACCCGGCTCGTCACCGTGGGCGTGGTGCTGTGTGTGCTGGCCGCCGTACCGCTGTTCGCCGCCATGTGCATAAACGGCAGCGACCTGCTCTATATCGCCGCTGTCTGCGCGCTGCTGGTGCTGGTGGCCATCGGCTGTCTGACCCTGGTCACAGCCGGCGTGTATCAGGGCGCCATGGAGCAGCTGCTGGAGGAGGGCGACTACACCCGTCCCCAGAAAAAGCACCACAAGCTGATGGGCACCGTCACCATGATCTACTGGCTCACCGCCACGGCGGTGTTCCTGCTGTACACCTACGGTCCCCACGGCAACGGCCAGCCCCGGTACAGCTGGATCATCTGGGCCGTGGCCGGCGTGCTGTACGCCGCCGTTATGGGCATCGTCCGCATCATCAGCCGCAGCCGCGGCTGATAATGCCCCACAATAGAAGCTTAGGAGAGAAATAGGAGGAGCTGACCCCATGCTGGACATTCAACATCTGACCAAGACCTACGGCGACAAGAAGGCCGTGGACGATCTGTCGCTGCACATCGCCCCCGGCGAGATCTACGGCTTCATCGGCCATAACGGTGCCGGCAAGACCACCACGCTGAAATCCGTGGTGGGTATCCTGCAATTTGACCAGGGCGAGATCACCATCGATGGCCGATCCATCAAGGCCGATCCCCTGGGCTGCAAGCGGGAGATGGCCTACATCCCCGATAACCCGGATCTGTACGACTACATGACCGGCATCAAATATCTGAACTTCATCGCCGACGTGTTCGGCGTGGACGCCCAGACCCGGCAGGAGCGTATCCGCACCTACGCGGATGCCTTTGAGCTGACGGGCGACCTGGCCCAACCCATTGCCGCCTATTCCCACGGCATGAAGCAGAAGCTGTCCATCATTGCCGCGTGGCTCCACGACCCGAAGGTCATCATCATGGATGAGCCCTTCGTGGGCCTGGACCCCAAGGCTGCCCACCTGCTCAAGGGCATGATGCGCGAGATCTGCGACAACGGCGGCGCCATCTTTTTCTCCACCCACGTGCTGGAGGTAGCGGAAAAGCTCTGCGACAAGGTGGCTATCATCAAGGGCGGCCGGCTCATCCGTTCCGGCACCATGGAGGAGGTCAAGGGCGACGACTCCCTGGAGGAGGTCTTCCTGGAGCTGGAGGCGGAGTGATGGTCAAATTATTGCTGAAAAAACAGCTGTCCGAGATCTTCCGCAGCTACTTCTACGACGCGAAAAAGAACAAACCCCGGTCCAAGGCAAGCACCGTCAGTTTAATCGTGCTGTATGTGCTGCTGATGGTGGGCGTTATCGGCGGTATGTTCACGCTGTTCTCCATAGGTCTGTGCGCTCCCCTGCACGAGGCCGGTCTGGATTGGCTGTACTTCACCCTCTTTGCCCTGGTCGGTGTGCTGATGGGCGTGTTTGGCAGCGTGTTCAACACGTTCTCCGGCCTGTACCAGGCCAAGGACAACGACCTGCTGCTGTCGCTGCCTATCCCCGTGCGTGCCATTCTGGCCTCCCGGCTGCTGGGTGTATACCTGATGGGTCTGATGTTCTCCGGCGTGATCCTGCTGCCCTGCGTCATCGTCTACTGGGCCGTCGGTGTGCTGACCGCCGCCACTGTGCTTGGCGGCATCGCGCTGATCCTGGCCGTCTCCCTGCTGGTGCTGGTGCTCTCCTGTCTGCTGGGCTGGGTGGTAGCCAAGATCCACAGCAAGCTCAAGCGCAAGAACCTCCTTACCACCCTGATCGCGCTGGCGTTCTTTGCCCTGTACTACATGGTGTGCTTCCGCGCCAACGAACTGATCGAGCAACTCATGCTGCACCTGAATGAGGTGGGTGCAGCCATCCGCGGCAGCGCCTATCCCCTATATCTTATGGGCCGTATGGGCGCCGGCGACTATCTGGCTGTCGTGCTGGTGCTGGCCGTAATGGCGGCGCTGTGCGCGCTCACATACCTACTGCTCAGCCGCACATTCCTGTCCATTGCCACCGCCAACAACGGCGGCGCCAAGGCCGTTTATAAGGAGACGACCGTCAGGGCCGCCGGTGTGCCCGCCGCCCTGCTGCGTAAGGAGCTGGGCCGCTTCACCGCCAGTCCCAACTATATGCTCAACTGCGGTCTGGGCACGGTCATGCTGCCCATTCTGGGCGTGCTGCTGCTGGTAAAGAGCAGCGACCTGCTGCCTGTTATATACGAAATGGCCGGTGGCGAGGCCTCCGGTCTTCTGGCGGCGATGCTGTGCGCCGCCCTGTGCCTGGTAGGCTCCATGAACGACATGGCCTCCTCCTCCATCTCCCTGGAGGGGAAGAACCTGTGGCTGGCACAGTCCCTGCCGGTGACACCGTGGCAGGTACTGCGTGCAAAGCTGCTGGTACAGGTGCTGGTAACGGGTATCCCCATGGCAGTCACCTCTGTACTGATACTATTGGCCGTCCGCCCCGCCCTGCCGCTGGCCCTCCTGCTGATAGCGCTGCCTCAGGCCTTTGTGTGGCTGTCGGCAGCCTTCGGCCTGACCATGGACCTGAAGCGCCCCAACCTGGTCTGGACCAATGAGATCACCGTCATCAAGCAGCGTCTGACGGTGCTGCTTGCCATGCTGGGCGGCTGGGTGTACGCCGCCCTTGTCGGCGTGCTGTACTACCCGTTCGGTATCGACATGGGTGCAGCGTGGTATCTGCTGGCCTGGACAGTGCTGACCGTCGTGCTGACGCTGGTGCTGCTGCGCTGGCTCCACCGCACCGGCGGCCGCCTGTTCGCCGCCCTGTAATTGTGTCAGAAACGTAAATTCTGCCCCGTTCCGGCCTCCGGAACGGGGTTTTCCCGCAGTTTTTGTGGATTTGCTTATAGACACTTCGGGCAAAATGTGGTAGGGTAATTCATCAAAGAAAAAAAGCTATGCAGAACAAGGAGGCCTTACCATGAACGAGGTCAAATCCCCCAAGAAACCTCTGATCTACTACTACATGATCGTGGTACTGCTGGTGCTGCTGTTCAACCTGCTGGCCATGCCCTGGCTGGCGGAGCACCAGATCAAGGAGGTGGACTACAACACCTTCGTCTCCATGACCGAGAAGAATGAGATCGGCCAGGTGGAGATCCAGCAGCAGAGCAACCGCATCCTCTTTACCTCCACCGACGGCAAAACCATCTACAAGACCGCCATCGTCCCCGATGACGGCCTGGTCCAGCGCCTGCTGGACGCCGGTATCTCCACCACCGGCGAGGAGATCGAGCAGACCTCCCTGCTGACGGATATCCTGTGCTGGGTCCTGCCGCTGGTGATCTTTATCGTTATCGGTCAGATCATCTCCCGCAGCCTGATGAAGAAAATGGGCGGCAGCGACTCCCTGATGTTCAATATGGGCAAGTCCGACGCCAAGATCTACGTCAAGTCCGCCGAGGGCATCAAGTTTGCCGATGTGGCCGGCGAGGATGAGGCCAAGGAGAACCTGACGGAGATCGTCAATTACCTACACGATCCCACCAAGTATCAGGAGATCGGTGCGTCCATGCCTAAGGGCGTGCTGCTGGTGGGCCCTCCGGGCACGGGCAAGACCATGCTGGCCAAGGCTGTGGCCGGCGAGGCCAACGTGCCCTTCTTCTCCATGTCCGGCTCCGAATTCGTAGAGATGTTCGTAGGTATGGGTGCCAGCAAGGTCCGCGACCTGTTCAAGCAGGCCAAGGAGAAAGCCCCCTGCATCGTGTTCATCGACGAGATCGACGCCATCGGCCAGAAGCGCAGCGGCGGCCAGTACGGCGGCAACGACGAGCGCGAGCAGACGCTGAACCAGCTGCTCACCGAGATGGACGGCTTCGAGGGCAACACCGGCGTCATCATTCTGGCCGCCACCAACCGTCCCGAATCCCTTGATCCGGCCCTGACCCGACCCGGTCGTTTCGACCGCCGTGTACCCGTGGAGCTGCCCGACCTGCTGGGGCGCGAGGCCATTCTGAAGGTACACGCCAAAAAGATCAAGATCGCCGAGGACGTGGACTTCAACAAGATCGCCCGTATGGCCTCCGGTGCCTCCGGTGCCGAGCTGGCCAACATCGTCAACGAGGCCGCCCTCCGCGCCGTCCGTGACGGACGCCGCTTTGCCACCCAGGCCGACCTGGAGGAGAGCATCGAGGTAGTCATTGCCGGCTACCAGAAGAAGAACGCCATTATGACCGATCACGAGAAGCATATCGTGGCCTACCACGAGATTGGCCACGCGCTGGTGGCGGCCAAGCAGACCAATTCCGCCCCGGTGCAGAAGATCACCATCGTGCCCCGCACCTCCGGTGCGCTGGGCTATACCATGCAGGTGGAGGAGGGCAACCACTACCTGATGTCTCAGGAGGAAATGGAGAACAAGATCGCCACCCTCACCGGCGGCCGCGCCGCCGAGGAGGGGGCCTTTGGCACCTTCACCTCCGGCGCCTCCAACGACATCGAGCAGGCCACCAAGCTGGCCCGCGCCATGATCACCCGCTACGGCATGAGCAGGGACTTCGACATGGTGGCCATGGAGACGGTGCAGAACCAATATCTGGGCGGCGACACGTCTCTGGCCTGCTCCGCCGAGACCCAGGCGAAGATCGACCAGCAGGTGGTGGCACTGGTGAAGCAGCAGCACGAGAAGGCGCTGAAGCTCCTCACCGACAACCGCGCCAAGCTGGACGAGCTGGCCGCCTTCCTGTACGAGAAGGAGACCATCACCGGCGACGAGTTCATGGAGATCCTGAACAAAAAATAAGCGAAACGCCCCCGGCATCGCCGGGGGCGTCCATCGGAGGAATACCGCATGAAGTTCATCACGACACTGGCCGTCACCTTCTTCGCCGGTATGGGCGCGGGACTGGGCACCGGCTTTGCGGGCATGAGCGCCGCGGCGGTCGTCAGTCCCATGCTCATCACATTTCTGGGCATGGACCCCTACATGGCGGTAGGCATCGCCCTGGCCTCCGACGTGCTGGCCAGCGCCGTCTCCGCCTACACCTACCACAAAAACAAGAACCTGGACATCCGGAACGGCATCATTATGATGGTCACCGTGCTTCTGTTCACCGTGGCAGGCAGCTACATCGCCAGCCTGGTGCCCTCCCGCACCATGGGAAGCTTCTCCGTGATCATGACGTTCCTGCTGGGCGTCAAGTTCATCGTCCGTCCCGTTATGACCACCAAGGAGGCCATGCTGGGTGTCTCCGCCAAAAAGCGTGCCGTCCAGTCCGTGGTCTGCGGCATCGTCATTGGCTTCATCTGTGGCTTTGTGGGCGCAGGCGGCGGCATGATGATGCTGCTGATTTTGACCACGGTGCTGGGCTATGAGTTGAAAACCGCCGTGGGTACCAGCGTGTTCATCATGACCTTTACGGCGCTGACCGGCGCCATTTCCCACTTCACTATCGGCGGCGCGCCGGACTGGACGGTACTGGCGCTGTGCGTGGTGTTCACCCTGATCTGGGCCCGCATCGCCGCAGTATTTGCCAACAAGGCCGAACCTAAAACGCTGAACCGCGCCACCGGCGTGGTGCTGGTGATCCTCGGCGCCGCCATCATGACCTTCAATCTGCTGAAGTGACTGCTGAAATATGACAAGAACGCCTCCGGCACTGCCGGAGGCGTTCTTTCCTTCACTTATTCTGCTCATACAGCACGGCCAGACCCCGCAGGATCAGGTCCGCGGCCATGTGCATCTCGTGCCGGCAGGCCGGCGCGATCACCGGCGCGATGCCGCCGGTAGCCACCACCGTGGCCTTCCTACCCAGCTCGGCCTCCATCCGGTCGATCAGTCCGTCCAGCAGCAGTGCCGAGCCCAGCACGCACCCGCTTTGCATACACGTCAGCGTATCGTCGCCGATGGCTCTATCCGGCACCGCCAGCGGGATATCCGGCAGCAGCGCCGTGCCGCCCGCCAGGGACGACAGCGCCAGGTTTGCCCCTGGCAGGATGGCCCCGCCTCTGAACGCTCCCTGCTCATCCAGCACCGTCACCGTGGTGGCGGTGCCCATGTCGACCAGCAGCAGCGGCGGGTGATACAGATCCAGCGCGCCCACGGCGGCGGTCAGCAGGTCCGCGCCCAGCGTCTCCGGCCGCTTGATCCGCACCGGTACGCGGCAGCGGACGTTTCCGCCCACCACCAGCGGCTCCTTTCCGGTCAGCAGCCGCGCCGCGCCCTGCAGGGCCCGGGTCACCGGCGGCACCACCGAGGAGATGATGACCTGCTCCACCTCCTGCCTGTCCACCTCCGCCAACTCCAACAGCTGGCTCAGTGCCACGGCGTAATCGCCCACGGCGCTGTCGCGCCGGGTGGCGATGCGGAAGCTGCGGCGCACCTCGCGCCCCTCCATCAGTCCCACGACCACATGGGTGTTTCCCACATCCAAAGCCAGCAGCATACGCGCGCCTCCCGTCTTATGCGTTGGTCTTGCGTGCGGCCAGCTTGCCGCGGCTGTACACGACCGCCTTGGCGATGGCCGCGCCGGTGATCAGGCTCACCACGCCCTCTACCAGGCCGTTCACACCCACGAAGGCGATGACGAACAGGAATGCGTTGGCGCTGCCGTGGGCGGCCACAAAGCCCTGGATATACTCTGTGTTGTAGAAGCACAGGCACAGGGTGGTCATAAACAGCACCGTGTTGCACAGCGCGCCGATCAGGCCCGCCGCACCGAAGGACCACAGGTTCGTCTTGTCCAGCTTGTTCAGGCCCTTGAAGGCCACGCCGCACAGCCAACCCGCCAGAATACGGGTGGGCACGCACACCAGGAACGTGTAGATGGGGTTGATGCCCAGCAGCACCGCGCCGAACTGGCTCCTGCCGAAGCATTCCCAGAAGCTGATGCAGCCGAACACGCCGCCCAGAATGGCGCCGCTGGCCGGCCCCATGACAATGGCGCCCACGATCACCGGCACCATCAGCAGCGTGATCTCCAGCCCCGGCATCTTGATCATGCCCAGGCCCGTCACCTCCAGCAGCAGCATGATCGCCACCAGCACGGAAATGCGTACCAGGTCCTGCACGGAATAGGTCCCGTGCTTCGTTTCGTTATTCATAATTTTTACCTCCTGCTGCCGCCTCCGTCCAGCAGAGTGCGGCGCTCGCACGTATGATACCACATTTTCGCGTTTTTGCAATAGCTGATTTCAAAAAAAGTACCCCCGGCTTCGCCGGGGGTACTGGTCGTATGCCGCACGATCGGTCCGGCGAAGCCGGGGTACTGGCCGTGCGCCGCCGTATAGGCCGGTCAGCGCTTCCTTCTCCGCATCCAGGCCATGCCGCCCACGGACGCCAGCGCCATGCCCACGTAGGCCCCGATGCCCGCGTCGAACGTGGTGGGGCTGTCCACCCCGCCGATGGTGAAGTTCATGGTCACGTTGCCCGCGTCGGACAGGATGGTCACCGTGTGCCTGCCGTCCTTCAGCGTCCGCAGATACACCGCCTTCAGATAGACCTCGATACCGCCGTTGTCCTCGGCGACGTAGTTGGCCGCGGCGATGGTCCTGCCGTCCACCTGCACGCCCTTAAAGCCGCTGAACGCCGCCGTGCTGCGGAACGTCAGCCCGTAGATGCCGGAGGTGTAATCCGTGGCGCTCTTGGCGGCATCAGCCGTCTTCACCGCGGAAATTCCGGGCGTGGACGCGCCGCCGTAGTAGTACCCGCCGCCGGAGCTGCTCTGCGCCGCCGTGCTGATCACAAACGGCGAGAAGTCGCTGGTCTTGAAGCAGATGCCCCACTGTGTGTACTCACCGGTCAGCTCCTCCTTCAGTACCTCTGCATCCGTATAGTGATAAATGACAGGCGGTTCTGTCCGCTTTTGCGCTTCTTCCCATGTAAGCCCCACATACTCGTAGGGAACAAAGACAGTATACTCGCCAGAGAAACCGCTGACAGTCTGCCCGTCCCTTTCCACCGTAAGGCGCATATAGTGGGCGTTCTCATTGTCCTGCGGGAACATACGGCACTTGAGCGTCAGGGCAGCATCATTTGATTGCAGTGTAGGCTTATCCACCGCACTGGTTACCTCGCTCACGCTCTGTGTCTGCACCGTATGCACATAGGGCGTCGCGTTGAAGTACACATACTCTACCTTGGTAGTTCCATTAGCAAACTTCCACTCAAAAACACAGCAGTTTACACCGGTGATGGTATTCCCGACATAATAGGACACATCGCCTATCTTCTGCTCCTTGAGCGTATTGGGCGTAACGCGAATCGGGCCGGGAACGGCAGACCACTCCTTCTTCGCAAGCCAGTCCTTCATGGAAGTAACCTCCCCCTTTGCACCGGCATCATCGGCCGCCCCCGGTTCCGTGGAGGTTCCGTTGCCTACCATGCGGTACTCTGTGGCGCCCTCCGGCGCTGTGACGGTCACATAGGACGCCAAGACCTTTTCCAAATCCAACAGCTTGGTGCCGTCAAGCTGCGCCGTCACAAGGCCTTTGTTCACGGTAAAGGTCACGCCCTCTGCCGTCGTATAGGTCTTAATGCGCTGGTTGTCTGCCGGTGTACCCAATTCGTTCAGCCAATTCTTTCCCTCGCCGTACGGCTGGTCGGCACCCTCGTCTAAGGTGAAGGAAATGTTAGACATTCCGGTAGTGTCGATCACGTTGGTAAAGTAGTCAGCACTCTTGTCCTTCCAACTGATGATCTCACGGCTGGTAGAGTTAAAGGAGCTATTTCCGGGCAGCGCCATTATCTCGTCGTTATTGACACTGTTCTGGAATCTTGCCACATAGATACCATTTGTGATACCGCGGTCATTTTCATATTTTAGCTGCGCCTTTCTCTCCGCAATGACAGTTTCGATTTCTTTGTCGCTGCCGTCGACCCAAGTCCAATAGTCAGGTCGCTGGCCTTCTCCAATATAGATAAAGGTGTAATACAGTGCGGCAAAATCACGCTTATCGCCGCCGGTATAAATGCTTTTCCATCTATCTGCCGTCAGTCCTTCATTGAAGCTGACAGTCAGTGTGTTGGTCTCCTTATTCCAAGACAGGAGCACCACGTCCTGCAAATATCCGGGCACGGTGACCCGCACGGCGGTATTCTCGGAAAGCAGATAATATCCGGGTGCAGATATGTTCAGCGCTTTAAACATGGGCAGAAGCCAGCGGTAACTCTGCACAGCACACAACTGCGCTTCCGCATTTAATCCATTCCATGCCCCTTGAATGTCATTAGTATTGCTCGATTCCTTTACCTTCCACCCTGCCTCTGTTTGTTCAAAGTAACACTCAACAAACTTCTGAGCATCTCTAACAAATGCCGGCGGGCCGCCCTGACCGCCCTGACCGCCGGAGGATTCATGGACGTTAACACACAGTGCATATTTTACATTATCTGCCATGAGTATCACAAAGGACTCCCCCGGCTCGCAGTCACCCGCAACGGAAATAGTCAGCGTGTTATCGTTTGCCTCGGCAGTCAAGCCCTCTTTCGTCGTAGAGTCTACTGTGAACCCGGTAAGCGGCGTAAAGCTATCGCCAGTTCCTTCGATATGTGTGCGCTTGAATATCCGGCCGAAGGTCACGCTGCGCCCCTGATCAATGCCTGTACCGCTGTAATACTTTTGCTCCTTTTCTACGTAGAAAAAGCACTGCTCTGTACCCGCAGGCCACTGGGGGCCATTGTTTTCCTGCTGTCCCTGCTGCGGCACATTTTCTTCTCCCTCGTCGCCGGGGGCGGCGAGAACGGGGGTACAGAGGGACAGGGTGAGTATCAGGGTCAGCAGGAGGCTGACTGCTTTTTTCATTTTCCTCTCTCCTTTTTCGGCCAGGGGGGTCGTTTCAGCGGAGCTGAAACGCTCACGGGGGTATACCCCCTGACGCACATATTTTTGTCATCGGCCAGTAAGGGCGGGCGCACCTGCCGGTCAATGATACATCTACTTATACCACTTTGCCGTCTTTGAAACAATATGCAGGAAGGGAACACTCTTTTTTTGGCTTAAAGGTGCAAAAACAGCCGGACTTTTTGTGCAAAAGTCCGGCTGTTTTCGGTTATTCCGCCATGGGCTGTACGCCGCCCGTGGGCAGTATGGGCCGGCTGATGGGAACGCTCCCCAGCATCAGCTGGTACTCACCGTCCAGCATCAGCTGCACCTGCGTCACATCCTCCAGTGAGCACAGCGAGTCCACCAGCCCCTGTATCATGCGGTTCTGCGCCTCCGCGTCCTCCGGCAGCAGCGCCGCCACGCTCCCCGGCAGGTTCAGGTAGCATATCCCCTCCTCCGTGCTGGCGTTCAGGGCCGTAAAGCCCTCCGGCAGCAGCGGGTACAGGTCCGCGTAGCTGTCCAGCGGCCGTTCCGTCAGTGCCTTCACCACCGCCTGGGCCACCGTCTCCCCCTCGTACACCGTCAGCCGGCGCTCCTCGCCCACCAGCGTACCGCCGCCGTCCGGGAAGTACAGCTGCACCTTCACCGTCCGCACCACATCGTCCGGGCTGGTCAGCAGCACCTCCTCTGAGGTGTACACCTCGCTGGTCCGGTCCGCAGGCAGCTCGCCCGCCACCGTCAGCCGCACGGCGTAAATGCCGTCCAGCTGCATCAGCGACAGCGTGATGCAGTAGTCCGCGATGGTCCGGTCAATACCGATCAGCTGGTCGTATTCGCTGCTCATGTCCACCGACACCGTTCCGCCGGTGACGGTACAGCTCAGCAGCTGCGTCCCCACGGGTATGGGCGCGATGAATCCCTCCGCCGTGCAGCCGCCAAGCAGCAGCTCCATGATGTACTGCGCCTGCTGCTGGCGTCCCCGGTCCCCGGCGGTGATGTCCGCCCAGGGGATGGCGATGCCCTGCACGGCGTCGCCGCCGCCGGCGGACTTGTTCTGCTCGCTCAGGTCCGCCGGGCAGTACAGCCGCAGGCTCCCGCCGTCCGCCGCCTGCTGCTCGCCGCAGGCGCACAGGCTCCCCGCCCGCGCCGCCGCCAGCA
>OKVH01000034.1_pt1 | contig 70451 bp, 59 predicted proteins | sample 1604791 | NCBI WGS metagenome assembly OKVH01 (sample SAMN01760919, study PRJEB22395) | human gut metagenome | reverse complement strand
TTCGCTGATGGCACTCTCATCTCTTTTCCAGTATAAGTCAACGATCATTTCATCCTGCATGGGCGAACCTCCTTTCTCATCTGCTGTCAGGTTCCTTCACTATATATCCCGACAAAAATCGGATTTGGTTTCACGATTTTCAAAATTTCTTCAAAAAAATTACAGCAGATATTTGTGAACGCTTCTACCCATGCCGTTTACGCTGTTTTTCTTCGCTGCTTCAGTAGCGGTACATCGGCGCGTTATCCTCCGTATCGGCAGGTTCCTCCATCAGAGATTTGAACGCATCGGGGTCTTCACGCCATTCCTCTCGCGGCAGCGGATTTGATTGCAGCAGGGCGTACAGGTGCTCTGCCAGCTCTGTTTTGCCCTGCTCGATGGCGGTCTGGATAAGGTATAGGTGTTGCTATGCAGAGTTTTCTGCTTTCATTCGTACCGCTGTGTCTATACCTGCCCGGCCGGCCCCTCTGGCGGCAGCCAGCGTTTGCCTCCCAGCCGTATCAGATACAGCAGGCCCCGGACGCACAGTTCCGCGCACATGGCCGCCCACACGCCGGGCAGTCCCCACCGGGGCGCGGCCAGCCACGCCAGTGGCAGGCGGATGCCCCACATGGTGCCCAGATTGAACAGTGTGGGCACCAGTGTGCTGCCTGCACCCTGAAATACGCCGCCGGCCACGATGGACGCGCCGTACATAGCCTCGGCAAAGGCCTCAATACGCAGGACGCGGGTGCCCAGGGCGATGATGTCGCTGTCCGGCGTCAGTATCGCCATCATCTGCGGGGCGAAGGCGTACAGCAGCCCGCCGGTGACGACCATGACAACGATACCCAGCAGTACCGTGACCCAGCCCAGGCGTCTGGCCATGCGGCGGCGTCCCGCTCCCACGCTCTGCCCCACCAGCATGGCCGCGGCACTCTGGATGCCGTAGGCGGGCATATAGCACAGGCTTTCCGCCGTGACAGCAAAGGAGTTTGCAGCGATAGCCACGGTGCCCAGGGGCGCCACGATGGCGGTGGACACGATCTGCGCGGTGGACAGTATCACCTTCTCCGATGCCACTGGCGCCGCGATGCGGAGCACCATGCGCAGCTGTGTGCGGTCAAGGTGCAGACGCTCACCCTTCTCCAACCGCAGCGCCGAGCTGCGGCGCAGGACGAAATACAGCAGGTACAACCCCACCGCCAGCTCCGCAAGGCCAGTGCCCAGGGCGGCGCCCGCCGTGCCCAGTCCCGCGCCGGGCAGGGATAGTGCGCCCAGCCGGATGGTACCGGTGGGGAAAATAAGCAGGGTGTTGAACACCACATCCAGCGCACACATGAGCACCATGCAGACACCGGGCGTGCGCATATTGCCGGTGGCCTGCAGCTGTCCCGCCGCCACGTTGTCCAGCTGGAGGGCGGGCAGGAACAGACTGTACACCAGGAAATAGGCAGAGGCATCCCGCCAGATCTCCTGCTCCGCCCGCAGCAGCCGGGGCAGCGGCGCAGACAGTGCCGCCGCCAGCGCCGCCATGACTACGCTGAAGGCCAGGCACAGCACCAGCGCCTGCTTGAGGATGTTGCGCGCCTCGGCCAGGCGGCCGCCGCCCACCCGCTGCGCCGTCAGCACGTTGAAGCCCATAGCTGCCGCGTAGGACAGTCCTCCGAACAGCCAGGTGGTGGAGGCCACCAGCCCCACTGCCGCCGACTGGGACGCGCCCAGGCGGCCCACCATGGCCGCGTCGATATATTGCATGATAATAGTGGCCAGCTGTGCCATGATGGCCGGCCAGCTGAGCTGCAGCGTCAGGCTGATCTGCTGCCGGGTGGACAGCGGCGCGCCGCTGCGCAGCAAAGCCAGATGATCCGTTTTCAAGGGTGTCCCTCCATAGAACTTGTTTTTTCACTGTACCATCGATTGACAAGGACAAACAAGTCCTTGTCAATCGATGGTACCACGGACGCGCGCTTTTCGCAACCCCGGCGTGGCGGAGCGCCGTGATATACAGCATATAAATGTGCGGGTACAGTCCGTTGTCCGGGTGTCCAATACCCGGCCGGGCTTGTTCAGGCCGCGCAATATGGTACAATGCCCGTAAAGAATATCGGCGGGACCGTATCCCGCGAAAAGAGGACAATATGGAGTATCGTGTTCTGCCCCACGGCGGGGAGAAGGTCAGCGCCATCGGCACGCAGCCGGAGGAGTTCGCCGCCATGATCACCGACCGCCTGCAGCTTGAGCTGCGGAATAACTGAACTGACAGACCGGCCCCACGGCTATGCCGTGGGGCCGGTTTTGCTTTACTGGCACATCAGAAACGCTTTCAGCGCCAGCTGGAAGGTCAGCATCTGCTCACTGTCGTTATAGTTCAGATCCAATATCTCGGCAATACGGTCCAGCCGGTACAGCAGCGTGTTCCGGTGGATAAACAGCGCCTTGGAGGTCTTTACGGAGTTCTGACAGTTGTTGAAATAGGTTTCCAGCGTGTACAGCAGCTGAGTATTGTGTTCCTCGTCGTACGCCAGCAGCGGCTTGATCCGCTGGATCAGCGCCAGTTTCGCATTGGGTGAGTCATAGATGAGCTCGCAGAGAATATACCGGCGGTAAGTGGCAATACGCTCGTCGCATATCCTGCTGGCCAGATCCACCGTGCGGAGCGCCTGGGAATAGCTGCGGCAGAATTCCGCAAGCGAGGGCACAGGGTCACCGATGCCGAAGATCACACCTCGATCCTGCCCCTTAGCGCTGAGCATCTTCATCAGGTCCCCGCAGTACTCCCGCACCAGCGCCACCTGCTCATACACGGGCAGGCTCTCGCTCTGCTGCAGCACAAGGATCACGTTGTTGTACTTGGCGAAAGCATAGCTGATATTCCCGGACAGCATCTCCCACTTGTCCGCCAACTGGCTGCGCAGCAGGGCGCTGGTGCCCAGCCATTCTGACGTCTGCAGCAGCCGGTTCTGCTCGGTGAAGGAGATCAGCGCACAGATGTAGGGCGAATACAGCGGGATATTGCAGTAGTTGGCGGATTTGACGATCTCGCCGTAGGACAAAGCTCCCTCCGTCACCAGGCCGTCCAGGAAGTGGCTGATCTCCCTCCTGGAGGATGAACCCCCGCGCTTTTTGATCAGCACCAGCGTACAGGCGGCGGCAATACGTCGGTACAATGTGTTCTCATTCTCGGTCAGCGGCGCATTGGCGGGGCGGATCGCGCCCAGATACCCCATGATCTCCTGCTCGGAGTGGATGGGATAGATGTGTACGCACTTGTCCTCCTGCTGTAAGGGATAGATCCCGGCGGACAGACCTGCTGTCCGCAGTTTTTCTACCTCCTTGACGCGCTCCGGCACGGAGAACAGCACCTGCCCCACAGCCAGTTCTTCCCGCAGCCCCGGCTGCAGCATCTGGGAAACGCACTGTATCTTCCGGCTCGGTGTCATATACAGCAGCGGCACGTGAAGCAGCGGGCCGCACTTTTTCAGCAGATATTCCACCTCCGCGTGTCCCTGCAGCACATCAAACATGGCCTGATACACCATCTGCAGCGTCTGTTCCTCGTTGATGCCGTAAACATATTTGCTGACGGCTTCACTGATCTCAGATAGGGAGGTGTGGTAGGGAATACGCATCAGCGGGAAGTGCAGCTCATCGGCCAGCTGCAGCATAGCGGACGGTATCTCATGAAAATACCGTTTCATTTTAATAACAAGGCCGCCGGAGCCGCTGTCGGCCAGGTCCCGCAGCACCTTCTCCTGCTTTACCGGGTCGTCCAGCAAAAAGTAGCCCGTAGTCAGCATGATCTCTCCGGCACGCATCCAATTGACCATCTCCGGGTTATCGAACATCACTGCGCCGGATATGGTGCGCGCCAGGCCGTCCGCACCGGCGGCCACCTCCACCACCCGCAGCTCATTCTGTTTCAAAAGCTCCCGCAGCGTCATAAGTACGCCTCCCTTCGGCAAAACACCAAAACACCCCCTATTTTGATGATACCATTATACCCCATAAGTGTAAACCGCCTTTTGTGCAGACGCACAAAAAACCGGGCGCGAATTTGTGCCGTGCGGCGGGCATGGCCGAGGAAATCGTGCTACCCTATAGGTGAAAATACTTCAGACCGCAAAAGAGGGAGCACATGAAAATTACTGTTCTGACCTGGTGCGTCAGCTTTTTACCGATACTGCTGCTGATTATGCTGCTGGCGGTTTTCCGCGTATCTACCGCCCGCGCCGCAGGTGTGACACTGCTGCTGACCGTACTGTCCGCCTTAGTAGTGTACAAAGCGGACATACAGCTGGTACTGTTCGAGAGTCTGAAAGGCGTGTGGAGCACAGCCACCATTCTATATATCATCTTCCCCGCGCTGCTGCTGTACGAGCTCATCGCCGCCTCCGGCGCCATAGATGTGATGAACGACACCATGCGGCAGCTGAGTCCCCACGAGCTGTTCCGCATCCTGACAGTAGGTTGGGTATTCGTGGGATTTCTGCAGGGTATCACCGGCTTCGGCGTTCCGGTCGCCATATGCGTCCCCATGCTGGTGGCGCTGGGCGTCCGTCCTACCATGGCGGTCATCATCGCCCTGCTGGGCCAAGCCTGGGGCAACACCTTCGGCACGCTGGCTGTGGCCTGGGACGTGCTGGTGCAGATCTCCGGTATCACCGGCACGGAGCTGCATCTGACTGCCCGCTACACCGCCTTGCTTCTGTGGATACTGAACCTGGCCGCTGGCGCATTGATCTGCTGGCTGTATGACCGGGGCCGCGGGCTGCGGCAGGGCGCTGTGTTTGTCCTTGTGATCGCCCTGATACACGGCGGCGGCGAGCTGCTGGTCGCACAGTACAATGCCTCCATCGCGGCCTTTATCCCCGCCACCGTGGCTATGGCCGCCATACTCCCCCTGTCCCGTCTGCCCATGTACCGCAGAGCATACGCCTGTGAAGGCAGCCCCATGATGGTACGCCGGACCTCCGCGACAGGCGCGGAAAAGCCTCGCGGCGCCGTCTGGCTGTACTTTGCCCCCTATATGGTGCTGATCCTTGTTACCGTAGTACTTCTGGTGATCCCTTCCGTCCACGAGGCGCTGAGCCGCTGGAGCGTGGGGTTCGCTTTCCCCGAGACCCGCACCGCCTACGGCATCGTCAATGCTGCCACGGCCAAGTACTCTCCCTTCCACCCGCTGGTGGATTCCGGTAGCGTACTGCTGCTGACCTGTATCATCAGCTACGCCCTGCTCCATGGCCGCGGTCTGCTGGAGCGTTCACAGCTCCGCGTCATGCTGTCACGGACGCTGCAGAAAACAAGACCCGTAGCCGTGTCCCTGATCCTGCTGCTGATCATCTCCAAGCTCATGAGCGGCAGCGGCCAGACGCTGGTGCTGGCGCAGGGCATCACCCACGTCATGGGTCGGTGGTACGCGCTGCTGGCCGGCGTGCTGGGTGTGATAGGCTCCTTTGTCACCGGCAGCAACATGTCCTCCAACATCCTGTTCACCGATGTACAGGTGAATGCAGCCGCCGACCTCGGCGTCAGCAGCAGCCCCCTGCTGGCGGCGCAGACCGCCGGCGCCTCCGCCGGCAGTATGATCTCCCCCAGCAAGATCATCCTGGGCACCACAGCCGGCGGCGTACCCGGCGAAGAGGGCACGGTACTGCGCTTCACGCTGCTGACGGCAGCGATCCTCACTTTGGTCACTGGGGTGATCTGCTGGATCATCCTGTAATAAGAAAGGAGAGCAAATCGTGAAAACTTTGTTCCGCAATGGCAGCATCCACACCATGAACGGCACAGAGGTCGTTCATTCCCTGCTGGTGGAGGACGGCCGCATTCTGGATGTGAACTGCGATGTCCCCGCTGGCGAGTGTCAGGTGGTGGACCTGCACGGGAAGACCGTGCTGCCCGGCTTCCACGACAGCCACGAGCACTTCCTCTGCTATGCCACGGATAAGGAGAAGATCAACTTCTTCGGTATCCGCTCCCTGGAGGAAATGGCCGAGCGCACCCGCCGGTACATCGCCGACCGCGGCATCAAAAAGGGCGAATGGATCCAGGGCGGCGGTTGGAACGAAAATGAGTTCGACGTGCCTGTGCTGCCCTCCCGGCAGGATCTGGACAAGTTCTGCCCGGACAACCCCGCCATCTTTACCCGTACCTGCTGCAGCGTGGCCGTGGCCAACACCGCCGCGCTGAAGGCCGCCGGCATTTTTGATGATATTCCTACGCTGCAGGACGGTCACATCGTGGTGGATGAAAACGGCGTCCCCACCGGCATGCTCCACGAGCGCGCCCGGCACCTGGTCTATGACATCCTGACCAAGTACACCAAGGAACAGCTGAAGCAGTTCATCCTGGACTATCAGAAGGATCTGCTGTCCACCGGCCTGACCACCGTACAGACCGACGACTTCAAGCTGTGGGACGCCACTATCGATGACATTCTGGCCGCCTATGAGGAACTGGACAAAGAGGGCAAGCTGAACGTGCGCTTCATCCAGCAGCTCCGCCTCATCACCGACGCGCAGCTGGAGGACTACCTCCACCGCCACAGCGGCCGCACCGGCGACGGCAGCGAGTTCTTCAAGATCGGTGCCTTCAAGCTGCTGCCCGACGGTTCCCTGGGCGGAAAGACCGCCGCGCTGCGTGAGCCCTATGAGGGCGACCCGGAAAATAAGGGCATCTTCGTCTATGACGAGAAGGTGTTCTATGACCTGCTGGAAAAAGCCTACCGCAACGGCCTGCAGCTGGCCATCCATGCCATCGGTGACTATACCATGGACGTGATTTTGGACTGCTATGAAAAGATCGCCGCCAAGTACCCCAAGCCCGATCCTCGGTTCCGCATCATCCACTGTCAGATCACCAGCGAAGATATTTTGGACCGCTTCGCCCGCAACGGCGTTTTGGCGGACATCCAGCCCCTGTTCATCCGTGCGGATATGGAGATCGCCGAGGAACTGCTGGGCAAGGAGCGTGTTTCCACCTCCTACGCCTGGAAGACCATGCTGGACAAGGGCATCCACGTTTCCGGCAGCTCCGACGCCCCTGTGGAATCCTTCGACCCCATCCTGGCTATCCACTGCGCCGTCACCTCTCAGAATTTGGATGGACAGCCTGCGGGCGGCTGGCTGCCGCAGCAGAAGCTGACTGTGCAGGAGGCCGTGGCGCTGTACACCACCGGCTCCGCCTACACCAGCTACGAGGAAAACGTCAAGGGCAAGCTATGCCCCGGCTATCTGGCGGACTTCATCGTCCTGTCCCAGGACATCTTCTCCGTCCCGGAGAATGAGATCGTCAACACCAAAGTTGAGCAAACCTACTTGGGAGGTAAGTTGGTATATTCCCGTTGACATCCCCTTTCCCACGCATCAGAATAAGACGATACAAGAGAGGAGAGAATCATGAAAAAGAAAAGAAATCTTATCGGCGTATGTCTGGTGGCCGTTCTCATGCTCGCTCTGACCGTTATCGGCTATGCTGCCGGTGACGGCGAAGCGGCACCGGAGTACGGCGCATGGTGCCTGGTCCCCCCGCTGGTCACCATCGTCCTGGCCTTCGTTACCAAGCAGACCATCATCTCCATGTTCATCGGCATCTGGGTAGGTGCCACCATCATCCATCACTTTAACCCCATCGACGGCCTGATCGGCAGCTTCACTGGGTACCTGGTGCCCTCTATTGCCGACAGCTGGAACGCGGGCATGCTGATCATCATGGCGCTCATTGGCGGCTTCATGTATATGCTCAGCGCCTGCGGTGGCGCGGAGGCCTTCGGTCGCTGGGCCGAGAAGGTGGCTAACAACCGCAAAAAGAGCCAGCTGCTGGCCTGGATCGCCCCCTTCGTATTCATCTTCAATCAGGGCTGCCTGCTGGTGGGCGTCATCATGCGTCCCGTCACCGACAAGACCCATATCTCCCGCGTAAAGCTGGCCTACATCACCGATGCCATGGGCGCACCGCTGGTCTCTATGTCCCCCATCAGTGATAACGGCGTGTACCTGGTGGGTCTGCTGGCCGCCGAGATCGCCGCCCTGAACCTCACCGGCGTGGGTGCCTATGACCTGTATTTCGGTATGTTCCAGTTCAACCTGTACGGTGTGTTCTCCGTCATCACCGTCCTGCTGGTCATCCTGTTCGGTCTGGATGTCGGCCCCATGTACAAGGCCGAGAAGCTGGCTATCGAGACCGGCAAGACCTACAGCGACACCGATAACCTGATCGCCACGCCCCCCGAGACCGACTTCGCTGAGGACTGCAAGCTGAGCATGGCCAACTTCCTGGCCCCCATGATCACTCTGATCCTCACCATCTTCGCCGTGGTGTTCTACACTGGCCAGATCTGGGTCAACGGTTTCATTGGCTGCTTCGGCCACGCCAATATCCAGATGGCCATCGCCATGTGCTTCCTCACCGGCTCCATCGCCGCCGGAATCGTGGGCATTAAGTCAAAGCTCATTACCCTGGGCGGTGCCATTGACAAGTGGACGAAGGGTGCGGCCAGCATGATGCAGGTCATTATGATCCTCGTGTGTGCGTGGAGCATCAGCGGTCTGACCAAGTCCATGAACATCGGCCAGTTCCTCACTGGCGTGGTGCAGGATTCTATCCCCGCGGCGCTGATCCCCGCCATCCTGTTCCTGATCGGCGTGGTGGTGTCCTTCGCCACCGGCAGCTCCTGGGGCGTCTGGGCCCTGGGTATGCCCATCGCTCTGCCCATGGCCAACGCAATGGGTATCCCCCTGACTCTGGCTATCGGCGCGGTCGTTTCCGGCGGTCTGTTCGGTGACCACTGCTCCCCCATCTCCGACACCACCATCCAGTCCTCCACCAGCGCCTGCTGCGACCATCTGCAGCACGTAAAGACCCAGCTGCCCTATGCCTTGACGGTTGGTATCTCCTCCCTGATCGGCTTCCTGTTCGCCGGACTGGTGGCTCCCGTGCTGGCTCTGCCCGTGACCCTGGTGTGCATCATTGCCGCCCTGTTGGTCATGAAGAACATCTCCCGTAAACGGGCCGCTGTGGCTGCCTGAGTGATCTCCCTTACCTCCCCTCAAAAAGGAAACCGCCCACCGGGCGGTTTCCTTTTTGCTCTCCGGCCGCAAAAGGACCGTCCAACGTCCGGCTGTCTCTATGCGCATCGGAGCCCTTGCTTTTTGGCAAAATGCAGACTATACTAAGGGCGAAAAGCTGAAACGCACCTGTGGAGAGGAGGCAGCATAGATGAGGGAGATGTGTCAGACTTTCGGCATAACAGCGCTCGGCGAGACCGTGGAAAGCTGGACACTGGAAAATGAGTTTCTGACAGCGGAGGTGCTTACCTACGGCGCAACGCTGCGGCGGCTGGTATTCGGCGGTGTGGATGTGGTGCTGGGGTACGACACCCTGTCGGAGTATGAGCGAAACGACGGCTATGTCGGCGCGACGGTGGGCCGGGTGTGCAACCGCATCGGCGGAGCGTCCTTCGGACTGAACGGCGTGACATATTCGCTGGCCCAAAACGACGGAGGGAACCACCTCCACGGGGGCGCGCGGGGCTTTGACAAATACATCTGGGCGGCGGAGCCGCTGGCGGACGGCCTGCGGCTGCGCCGTTTGTCGCCTGACGGGGAAGAGGGGTATCCCGGAACGTTGGCGGTGTCGATGACGTATCGGCTGGCCGGCGCGGCGCTGCGGATCGAATACGAGGCGGAGAGTGATGCCGACACCCTGTGCAGCCTGACCAACCACAGCTATTTCAACCTGAACGGCGGCGGTACGGCTATGGCACATACGCTGGCACTGGCGGCGGAGAGGTATCTGGAGACGTCTCCCGGCTGCCTGCCCACGGGGCGGGCGCTGCCGGTGGCGGGGACGCCCTTTGACTTCCGCGCAGCTAAGGCTGTCGGCCGGGACATCGATACGGCGGCGGAGCAGCTGCGGCTGGTGAACGGCTATGACCACCATTTCTGCGTGGACGGGGCCGGTCTGCGCCGTGCGGCGGTGCTGCGGGGCGACAGCAGCGGCATCGCCATGACGATGGACACCACCTCTCCCGGTGTGCAGCTGTATACGGCCAACTGGCTGTCCCGGCGCGGCGGAAAGAATGGGGCGGTATATGAGCCCCGCTGCGCCGTGTGTCTTGAGCCGCAGTTCCCGCCGGACGCGGTACATCACCCGGGCTTTCCCCAGCCGCTGCTGCGGAAAGACGAAGTATACCGCCACTGCACGGTATACTCCTTTTCAAAATAACAACACATCCCCCGCGCAGCGTATCTGCGCGGGGGATGTGTTGTTATTATTGCGCTCAGCCCATGACCACGCGTACCTGCACCTCTGTGCCGGGTGCGGCCGGGGGAAGCACATTCCCGGTGATGGGTGTTCCATCCACGGCGATGGAAGCGATTCCCTTTTCTACGTGGTGAGGATTCTCCACAGTGATGCGATAGACTGCGCCGCGGTAGCGGCGCTTGACGGTATAGCCTGCCCATCCCGCGGGAATGCAGGGGGCGACAGCAAGACCGTCCAGCGTGGGCTGTATGCCGAGAATGGCCTGCGAGATGCTGACGAACGTCCAGGCTGCCGTGCCGGTGAGCCAGCTGTTCTTGCCCTCGCCGAAGGTGGGCTCGTCCAGAATGGTCCAGTCGCCCGTCTCGCGGAGGTAGGCGTCCGTTCCGGCAATGAGCCACAGCGGGTCATCGTTAAAGCCGCTGCCAACCGCCAGATTGCCCGTCTTGGTCAGGGGCTGGTACTGGTGATAGGCGCTGCCGTCGGGGAACTGGGTGGCGGCAATGTCCAGGATGCGTTCCCTTGCCCACTGGGGGATTATGTGGACGAAGCCCAGCAGGTCCTGACAGGAGTCACGGAAGCCCATGCCCCGGCCCAGCAGCAGGGTTTGGGATGCGCCGGGGGCCAGCGACAGCGTGAACTGCATGGCGCCTACCGGTGCCCAGCCGTGAGCCACGCTGCCGGTGCAGGCACCGTTTTTTACCGCCTGGGGCATGGACAGCGCGCCATACACGCCCATAAAGGCGTCGCGGCTGGTGTCAAAGCCCTCGTAAGGGCGGTCTGCCCACAATACGGCGTATAAGTTTATGATACAGCTGAAGCTGATCGACACCTACTGGCTGCTGATCATCCCGGCCATCACCACGCCGGTGGTGGTGTTCATCATGTATTTCCTCCTTTCCCGTTACATCGTGGAGGGCGTGTCGCTGGGAAACGTCAAGGGATGAGCCGTACCGTATTTCCGCCTTCCAAATGTCCAAATGGATAACTGCAAAAGAGCCGCTTATTCCGGTTTGGGAATAAGCGGCTCTCGGCCTTTTCACGCGCGATGAATTTTCAGCGCGCCCCGGTGTTCTCTGTGCTCATATCCGGATGTCCCCGTCAGCGGCCTGCGCCTGCCGAAGCAGCGGCGTGCAGGCATCCAGAAATTTCCGTACCTGCTGCGGGCACCGCCCGATATACAGCCGCGGTTCCATCAGCTGCTCCAGCTCCGACCGGCTCAGTCCGAAGACCGGATCGCCTGCCAGCCGGTCCAGCAGGTCGCAGGGCAGACCTTCCTTCATGCGCTTTGTTGCTGCCATAGAGTGTCTCCGAATGACCTCGTGCAGCTGCTGCCGGTCGCCGCCCCGCTTCACCGCCTCCATCATCAGGTCCTCCGTGGCCAGGAACGGCAGATACTCCCGCAGCGTGTGTGCCACGATCGCCTCGTTGACGTGCAGACCCGCCGTCACGTTCTGGCACAGCCGCAGTACTGCGTCGATGCACAAAAAGCCCTCCGGCATGGCGATGCGCCGGTTGGCAGAGTCGTCCAGCGTTCGCTCCAGCCACTGGACGGAAGCGGTCATAGGCGCGTTCATAGCGTCGACTATCATATAGCGGCTGAGAGAGCAGATGCGTTCACACCGCATGGGATTGCGCTTATAGGCCATGGCGGACGAGCCGATCTGATCCGCCTCGAAGGGTTCCTCCAACTGCCGGTCATGCTGCAGAAGGCGGATATCGTTAGCCATGCGATAGGCGCTCTGGGCGATGCCGCTGAGACAGCCGAGGGTGCGGCTGTCCGTCTTCCGGGGATAGGTCTGTCCGCATACCGGGAAGCAGGCGGAAAAGCCGAACTCCGCCGCGATGCGGCGGTTCATCTCGTCGATCCTCGCCTCATCGCCGTCAAACAGGTCCATGAAGCTGGCCTCTGTGCCCGTGGTGCCCCGGCAGCCCAAGAACCGCAGTGCGGACAGTACATGGTCCAGCTCCTCCACGTCAGCGAGAAAGTCCTGCATCCACAGGACAGCGCGTTTGCCCACGGTCACGGGCTGTGCCGGCTGGTAGTGTGTATAGCCCAGGGCGGGCGTGTCGGCATATTTTCCCGCGAAGGCTGCCAGGTTGTTCAGCACAGTCAGCAGCTGTGCGCGCAGATAGACAAGGCCATCCCGGTACAGGATCAGGTCGGCGTTGTCGGTCACATAGCAGCTGGTGGCCCCCAGATGGAGGATCCCCGCCGCCGACGGCGCCGCCTTGCCGTAGGCGTATATGTGTGCCATCACATCGTGCCGTACCTCTCGCTCCCGTTGGGCGGCTACATCATAGTCGATGTCGGTGATATGCGCCTCCAGCTCGGCGACCTGCGCTTCGGTGATGGGCAGACCTAACTGGCACTGGGCGCGGGCCAGCGCCGTCCACAGCCGCCGCCAGGTCTGATAGCGGCTGTCGTCGGAAAACAGGTGCAGCATATAGTCCGAGGCATAGCGGGATGCCAGCGGGGAGCTGTACATATCGTGAGACATAACGATCCTCCTTGCTTATCGGATGATCAGGCTCTCTCGCTCGGCACCCACGGAGACATACCCGATATGGCAGCCGATGGCCTGCTCCACATACTCCACATAGTCCCGCGCCGCCTGGGGCATATCCGCCCATGCACGCACGCCGGAGATATCGCAGCCCCAGCCCGGCAGGTATTCCATGACAGGCTTGGCCCTCTCCAGCACGGCAGGGAAGGGGAATTCGTGGGTGATCTCGCCGTCGAGCTCATAGGCGGCGCAGACGGGAATCTCGTCCATGTAGCTGAGGATATCCAGCTTGGTCAGCGCGATATTCGTCGCGCCCTGTACCTCCACGCCATAGCGTGTGGCCACCAGGTCAATGGGGCCTACCCGGCGGGGGCGGCCCGTCTTGGCGCCATACTCCGCGCCGGCCTCCCGCAGCTTTTCCGCGTCGGCACCGAACCACTCGCAGGTGAACGGCCCCTCGCCCACGCAGGAGGAATACGCCTTTACCACGCCCACCACTTCGTCGATCTTTGCCGTGGGCAGCCCCGCGCCGATAGGCGCGTAAGCGGCGATGGTGTTGGAGGAGGTGGTATAGGGATAGATACCGTAGTCTAGGTCGCGCAGCGCGCCAAGCTGTCCCTCGAACAGAATGGCCTTGCCCTCTGCCTGCGCCTGCCGCAGATACCGCCCGGTGTCCGCTACATAGGGCCGGACCTGCGCGGCATACGTCTCCAGCCACGCGGTCATCTCCGCCATGGTATAGCCCTTGGCGCCATAGACCTTCTGCAATATCAGATTTTTCCACTCCAGCAGGTCCTGCAAGTGCGCCATCAGGCGATCGGGATACAGCAGTTCACCGGCCTGAATGGTCTTTTTCTGGTACTTATCGGAGTAGAACGGCGCGATGCCCTGCTTGGTGGAGCCGTACTGCTTGTCCTTGAGCCGCGCCTCCTCCAGCGCGTCCAGCTCCCGGTGCCACGGCAGCAGCAGGGAGGCCCGGTGGCTGACCATCAGGTTTTTCGGGGAGATGCTGACGCCCGCCGCGCGGATCGTCTCCATCTCCGTCACCAGGTTTTCGCAGTCCAGCGCCACGCCGTTGCCCAGGATATTCATCACGCCGGGGCGGAACACGCCGGAGGGGAGCAGGTGCAGGGCGAATTTGCCCATATCGTTGATAACGGTGTGCCCGGCGTTGCCGCCGCCCTGATACCGCACCACCACATCGTACTGCCCTGTCAGATAGTCCACCATGCGGCCCTTTCCCTCGTCGCCCCAGTTGATACCTACGATCGCGCAATTTGCCATGTTCGCTGCCTCCGTTCCGTGTTATTTTCAAACGACGGTTCATTATACGCGCAGCAAGATAATAAGTAAAGCATCGATTTAATATATGGCATATAAGCGAATTTAATAGCAAAGCGCACCCGGCACAACTGTGCTGCGCCGGATCAAAAGCTGAAAAGCACACCCCATTGGGGTGTGCTTTTCGCGTTTACTTCTGCAGGAGCTGTTCCAGCGCGGCCATCCGCAGGCATACGCAGAATACCTCCATGGCCTTCTCCAGCTCCTCCACCGGCGGCAGGGAAGGCGCGATGCGGATGTTGCTGTCCTGCGGATCGACGCCATAGGGGAAGGTGGCGCCCGCGCCGGTCATGGTCACGCCGGCTTCCTTGCATAGCGCCAGCGTCCGTTTGGCCAGCCCCGGCAGGGTGTTCACGGATACGAAATAGCCTCCGGTGGGCTTTTGCCACGCGGCGATGCCCAGCGGCGCGATCTCCTGCTCCAGGCAGCGCAGCACGCACCGGAACTTAGGCCGCAGTATGGCGGCGTGCTTCTGCATCAGCGCCAGCGTGTGTGCCTTATCCTGCAAAAACAGTACGTGGCGCAGTTGGTTGACCTTGTCGTAGGAGATCATTTGGATATCCATCAGTTTTTCCATATACGCCAGATTAGCCGTCGACGCGGCCATGACGGATATGCCTGCGCCGGGCAGGGTGATCTTGGAGGTGGAGGCGTACTCGAACACCATGTCCGGGTTCCCCGCCTCGCGGCAGAGGGTCAGTATGTCGTCAAAGGGCATGAACGGGCCCTCAAACTCATGCACGCAGTAGGCGTTGTCCCACATCAGCAGAAAGTCCGGCGCCGCGGGCTTCAGTGCGGCGATGCGCCGCACCGTTTCGGCGGAGTACACGATGCCGTCCGGATTGGAGTATTTGGGTACGCACCACATACCCTTCACGGCGGGATCCCGCACCAGCGTCTCCACCAGGTCCATGTCCGGGCCGGTGGGCGTCATGGGCACGGTGATCATCTCCGCGCCGAAGGACTCTGTGATCTTGAAATGCCGGTCATAGCCGGGAGCCGGGCACAGCCATTTTACCTTGTCCAGCCGGCTCCAGGGTGCTTCGCTGTGGAGCAGTCCGTGGGTATATGCCTTGGCGATGGTGTCATACATCAGCGTCAGCGAGGCGCTGCCGCCAATGAAACATTCCTCCGCCCGGCAGCCCAGCAGCTCCGCGAACAGTTTTTTAGCACTGGGCAGACCGGACAGCTGCCCGTAGTTGCGGACATCCATGCCGTCCGCCTGGCACTGCACAGGGTCGTGCAGTATGGTCAATATGTCGGATACAGCGTCCAGCTGCGCCTTGCCGGGCTTGCCCCGCGCCATATTCAGCGCCAGCCCCAGTCCACGCAGGGCGTCGAACCGGGCGGAGACCTCTGCGTATTCCCGGCGCAGTGCCTCCGGGGAGAGGGAACGATAAGCGGTCGTCATGATCGTCACTCCTTACTCATTGTTTGTGTGCTGCACCGCACAGTTCGCGGACAGAGGCGATGCCATTGCGGTGCAGATAGGAATCAAGGTCATGGATGATGTTGTGCATGGTCATGGGATTGTTGAAATTACAGGAGCCCACCTGTACGGCGGAAGCTCCGGCCATCAGGTATTCCACCGCGTCCCGCCATGAGGCAATGCCGCCGCAGGCGATGATCGGAATGTGCACGGTCTCATAGGCCTGCCACACCAGAAACATATTCATGGGTTTTACCGCCGGGCCGGACATACCGCCGGACAGATTTCCCAGGTAGGGTCGCCGTTTTTGTATGTCGATGGTCATAGCCCGGAAGGTATTGGACAGCGTCAGCGCGTCCGCGCCGGCGTCCTCCGCCGCCCGGCAGCTTACCCGGATATCCGTCACATTGGGGGACAGCTTTGCGTACAGAGGCAGGGTGGTGCGCTGCCGCGTCTGACGTACCGTGTCGTACAGCAGCTGCGGGTCGGAGGAGAAAGGGAGTCCGCTGCCCACGTTGGGACAGGACAGGTTCATTTCCAGGGCGGCGATCCGGGGATCGTCGCCTACCAGTTCCGCGATCTCGGCGTAGTGCACCGGCTCGGAGCCGGAGATGCTCAGGATGACCTGGGTGCCGATGTTCTCATACCGGGGCAATTCGTCCCGCAGAAAGGCCTCGATACCCACGGAGGGGATGCCCACACAGTTGAGCATTCCGCCGCAGACCTCGGCGATGCGGGGGCCGGGATTGCCGGGCCGCCGCAGGCGGTGAACGCTCTTGATCATAACCGCGCCCAGCTCACTGACGGGGAAGCAGTCGGCATTGTTTTCAAAATAATCATAGGTGCCGGAGGCGGGCATGACGGGGTTTTTGAACACCGCGCCGCCCAGCTCCACGGATAGATCAGTCAGGTAACTCACAACGGTGCAAAGGCGCGGCGAGAGGTGTACGCGCCTTCTCCTTTCCAGTGTATTTTGCGCGTCAGACAACTGATGTCCGCCGTAGGCGTCGGTACAGGACCAGTGCTACGATCAGGGAGATCAGGTCTACGACAGGCTGCACCAGCGCGCAGCCATACAGGGGGTATAGGCGGTCCAGCAGAAGCAGCAGCGGGATATCCAGCGAGCCCTTCCGCAGGATGGAGCAGATCAGGGATTCCCTGGTGCGTCCCATCGCCTGGAACTGTGTGATCATGGGGTGGCATATGGCCACGAAGGGCATACACAGCACCATTCTGCGTAAAAAGGCAGCGGCGTAAGCCACGGTCATATCATCCTGGATGAACAGCCGCGCCAGCTGCGGCGCGAACAACTCAAACACGATAACGCACGCCAGCGAGAAGCCCACGGTGATGCTGACGCCGAAGACAAAGCCCTGCCGCTGCCGTTCCCGGTCGCCGGAGGCATAGTTGTAGGACAGGAAGGGCAGCAGCCCCGCCGAGGTGCCCAGCGAAAAGTACAGCGGCAGATTGTCCAGCTTTTTCACGATACCGTAGGCCGCTACGGCCTCTACCGCGTATTTGGATACGAATAGGGACAGCACCGCTAACGACACCACCGTCAGCGCGTATTGCAGCGCGGAGGGAAAACCAATGGACAGTATCTCCCGGATATAAACGCCGGTACGCTTCAGATGGCATGGCCGCAGGGACAGCACCGTGCTGCTCCGCCGCAGCAGACACAGCAGAAAGAACAGCGTGCCTGCCGTGTTGGATATGGCGGTGGCCAGTCCAGCGCCGGCCGCGCCCATATTCATATACTGCGGCAGAATGAAAAACGGGTCCAACACGATGTTCAGCACGCCGCCCAGCGTCACGCCGGCGAAGGCCAGCGCGGCCCGGCCTTCGGCACGCAGCAGATTGGACAGCAGCAGGTTCAGTATCGTGCCCGCGCCGCCCCACAGCAGCGTCCAGCGGGCGTAGGCCGCGGCCACGGGATATACCTCCGCGTCCGCGCCGCAAAGAGAGAGCAGCGGGTGCAGAAACGACCCGCACAGCAGGCTGAATACCGCCGCGCTGGCCAGGCTCAGCCAGAAGGCGATGGCGGAGATGCGCCGTGCGCCGTCCATATCCCTGCGTCCCAGTGCGCGGGACACAGCGCTGGCGCCGCCGATGCCGAAGAGGTTACTCACGGCAGTCATCATCAGGAAGGGGGGATAGGCTACCGTAACGGCGGCTGTCTGTATGGGTGCATTCAGCAGGCCCACAAAAAACGTGTCCGCCAGGTTGTACAGCAGCGCCACCATCTGTCCGGCGACGGTGGGCAGCATTTGCTGTAATACCGCCCGCCGGACGGGGGCTTTCTCGAAGATATAGATGCGTTTTTCCGTGGAAGACAAGGCGGCTTCCCCCTTTACCGGTGTGCTGCTATGCGATGTGCGTTCCATTATAGCACACGGTCCACGTCAAAAACAGGGCCGCTTTTGCATACACGGACGTAGGATGCTTCACCGCTGTCCTTGTCGTGGGCGGTGCAGGTGCAGCCCTTGCATGCGCCCACACCGCAGGCCATGTGCTCCTCCAGAGACACATAGGCCGGGAATCCGTGTTGTGCGTGCAGCTGCTTCATGTGAGCAGCCAGACGATTGGAGCCGCAGGAATAAGCGGCGTCAAAGGGCAGCTGCGCCGCGTCTGCGGCAAAGGCGTCGGTAATGCGCTCATTCGGCGCGGTGGTTGTCCTCACCACGGCGCCCAACGTGCGGAACAGCTCCTGGTGGAACAGATCGTCCTCACTCTTGGCGCTGAGATAGGCATAGACCTCCGTGCCCTGGGCGCGGAGCTGCTCCACCAGCGGGCGCAGCGGCGCAATGCCGATACCCCGGCCGATGACCGCTGCCCGGCGGCAGCTGCCGTCGATGGGGAAGCCCTTGCCCAGCGGTCCCAGCAGCTCCAGCGTGTCGCCGCCGCGCAGGTGCGACAGCAGCTCCGTTCCCCGCCCCACCACCTTGTACAGGAAGGTCAGTGTCCCCGCCTGCACATCGATATGGTCAATGCTGATGGGCCGCATAAGGAACGGGTCCTGCTCCCGCCAGCTCTTCAGCATATAGAATTGGCCCGGCGCGCTGGCGGCCGCCATCTCGGGAGCCAGGACCGTCAGTGTCATCACGCCGGGAACGACAATGTCCTGGGAACGGACGGATACAGTGTTGTACATGGTGTCCTCCTTGCAGAAGCTGTGCAGGCGGGATAGCCGCGCCTGCACAGCTTTTGCCGTTGTGTTCTGTCAGATCCGGCCGGTGATCAGGCCCAGCAGCGCCATACGCAGGTACATACCGTTGTGTGCCTGGCGGAAATAGGCCGCGCCGGGGTAGCTGTCCACCTCTGTGGCGATTTCATCCACACGGGGCAGCGGGTGCATGATGGTGATATCCTTCTTGGCGCACTTCAGCAGCTCGTTGTTGACGATATAGCTGCCCTTGCACCGCAGATAGGACGCCTCATCCGAGAAGCGCTCCCGCTGTACGCGGGTGACATACACGAAGTCGGACTGGGAAAGCGCCTCTTTCACATCGGAGGTCTCCACGATGTCGGCGCCCTTGGCGCGCAGGTCGTCAGTGATCTCCTTGGGCATTCTCAGCTCCTCGGGTGAGGCGAAGATCATCCGGTTGCCGAACTGCTGCATGAAGTAGCCCAGGCTGTGTACGGTGCGGCCATACTTCAGGTCGCCCAGGAAGGTGATGGTCTGGCCGCCGATGTGGCCCTTTTCCTTCCGCATGGTATAGATATCCAGCAGCGCCTGTGTGGGGTGCTGGCGGGCACCGTCGCCACCGTTGATCAGGGGATGCTGCGCGATCTCGGCGGCCTCGATGGCCGAACCGGCCACGGGGTGCCGCATAACGATGGCGTCCACATAGCCGTCCACGGTGCGGATGGTGTCCTGCCATGTCTCACCCTTGGACTGGGAGGAGGCGGAGGCACTGCCCAGGTCGATGGTGCTGGCGCCCATGCGCTGAATGGCGGAGTTGAAAGACAGCCGGGTCCGGGTGCTGGGCTCAAAGAACAGCGTGGCCACCAGCATACCTTCCATGTCTTTGATGGCCTCACCGCTTTTTACGCGCTTTTCATAGATCATGGCTGTGTCCATGATGTGGCACAGCTCCTGCGTGGTAAAGTCATAGCCGTTGATAATGTCGCGGCCCTTGAAATTGAAGTCCATGTTCATGTTCCTCCATATGTATGATTTCTGTTCCGCGGGCCTCTGTCAGCGGAGGGCCCGCCCTTCAGCCGCGTAAGATCACTGGATCTTCGGTGTCTGCCGCTTGCTCAGCGTCACAGCTGTGATGACACAGGCGGCCATCAGCACCACGCCGATCACGTCCGTGAGCGCGCCGGGGATCATCAGCGTAATGGCTGCGCCCACCAGCACAAAGCGCAGGGGCATGGGCATCTTTGCGCCCAGCCAGCCGATCATGCCGCCGGCCAGGGCCACGCAGCCCAGCGAGGCGCTGAGGATAGCCAGCAGGATAGAGCCCAGAGAACCATACAGCAGCAATTCCTGCCCATACACAAAGATGTAAGGGATCAGGAAGGCCACCGAAGCCAGCTTCATGGCGTAAATGCCCGTTTTCATGGGCGAGCCGCCGGAGATACCGGCCGCCGCGTAGGTAGACAGAGCCACCGGCGGGGTGATGGTGGACATACAGCCGAAGTACAGGATAAACAGGTGTGCGGGCAGGGGATCCGCGCCCAGCTTGATCAGGGCGGGGGCGCCCAGCACCGCCAGCAGCAGATAGGCCGCCGTGGTGGGCAGGCCCATGCCCATGACCAGGGATACCAGCATGGTCATCACCAGCGCGATCATCAGGTTGCCCTGCGACACGGTGACGATCAGACCGGAGAGCTTGATGCCCAGGTTGGTCAGGGAGGTGATGCCCATGATGATACCGGCGCAGGCGCAGGCTGCCACAATGGGGCGCACCTGCTTGGCCACGTCGCTCACCACCGCACCAAAGTCCTTCAGGTGGAAGGCGGTGTCCTTCTTCACATAGCTCAGAGCGATGGTCAGGATGGCGGCATAGGCGCCGGCACGCAGTACGCTGTAACCGCAGATGATGAACACGATCAGCAGCGCGATAGGCAGCAGATAGTAGAAACCGGACTTGAACACCACCCCTACGCGTTCATACTGGGCATTGGGATCGGGGCGCAGGTTCAGCCGCTTGGCCTCAAAGTACACGGCGATACCCACGGCAAAGAAGTACAGCAGCGCGGGCACAGCTGCGGCTTTAGCCACGGTGAAGTAGCTTACGCCGATCATCTCGGCCATCAGGAACGCCACGGAACCCATGACCGGCGGCAGGATCTGTCCGCCGTTGGAGGCCACTGCCTCCACCGCACCGGCGAAGTTCTTGTCATAGCCGTTGGCCTTCATCAGCGGAATGGTGAAGGTGCCGGTGGTCACGACGTTGGATACGCCGCTGCCGGAGATGGTGCCCATCAGGGCGCTGGAGGCCACGGCGGCCAGCGCGGGACCGCCGGTAACGCGCCCGGTGGCGGTCAGTGCCAGGTTCACGAAGAACTGGCCGGCGCCGCTTTTCTCCAGAAACGCGCCGAAGAGAATGAATATAAAGATAAATGTCGCACTGACACTCATTGCCGAACCGAAAACACCCTCGGTACCCAGATACAGGAACGAGATCAGGCGCTTGAATGTAAAGGCCTGGTGGCTCAACGCACCGGGGATGAGATGGCCAAACAGGCCATAGAGCAGGAAGATCACGGAGATGGTGGGCAGCGCCCAGCCCAGGGACTCATATCCCATGATCAGGATCGCCACCAGCAGCAGCGCGCCGAAGATCATATCCAGTTCAGTGGTGATACCCAAGCGCCCCTGGATCTCCGCGTAGTGCAGGCAGATGTAGAAGTTGGAGCCGGCGGAAGCCACCAGCCCGATAAAATTGATGATGATGTGAAAAACTTTCCCCTTCTCCTTGGGGTTTGCCATGTTGAACAGGAAGATGTAGCTGCTCGCCAGACCAAGGTGTATCGCCCGCTGGTATACGGCGGTCAAAACGCCGAACAGTGCAGTGTACGATTGAAACAGGGTCAGCAGAACGGCAATCACAAACGCGATCTTACTCAGTACATCGCTGAATTTTGACTTAGTTGCCATGTTCCGATCCTTTCGTTATTTCCGGAATGTGGGGCCGCACCGGGCGGCGGGCCGAAGCCCGCCGTCCGATGGGACAGGGGGGAAAAGAGAGGGAAGATCAGTCAACAATGCCCATCTCGCGGTAGTACTGCAGGGCACCGGGGTGGATCTCCAGGTTGATGTTGGCAGCGTGGTCCAGGTTGATCTTGGCGGCCATCGCGTGGGAGGTGGAGATCACGTCCAGATTTTCATAGATGCCCTTCACGAACTGATAGGCGGCCTCGTTGCTGAGGCTGCTGTCACAGGCCAGCAGAGTGGGCATGGCCAGGGTGGTGGTGTCCTCGCTGGTGCAGGTGTACAGGTCAGCGGACAGGGTAGCGGTGCTGAAGTAGCTGTGCTGCTCGATCGCGGCCTTCTGATGCTCCTCGTCGATGCTCAGCAGCTTGAAGTCCTTGGTCACGGACAGCTCGGTCAGGGCGCTGTTGGGGGCGGCACTGAAGATGAACACGCAGTCCACATCGCCGTTCTTCAGGGCCTCAACGCCCTCGGCGATGCTCAGCTCAGAGCCCTTCACGTCCTTGTCGGTCAGACCATAGGTGCTCAGCACCGTCCAGCCCATGGTGGAGGCGGAGGAGGCGGGGGTGCCCACCACCACGCGCTTGCCGGCCAGATCTGCGATGCTGTTGATGCCGCTGTCAGCCAGCACGGCGATCTCCAGCACGCTGTCATACAGGTTGGCCAGGCCGTACAGCTCATACGCGGGCTCGGACGCGAAAGCATCCTCGGAATGGGTGGCGAAGTACGCGGTGTCGGAGTTCACGAAGCCGACATTGGCCGCGTGGGTGCCCAGCAGACGGGCGTTCTCCACGCCGCCGTTGGTGACCTCGGAGGTAACGAACAGGTTGTTGTCCACGTTGGTCAGGGTGTCAGCGATGCTGACGCCGATGGGGTACCATGCACCGGAGGTGCCGCCGGTAGCGATCACCAGATCGGTGGCCTGTGTCAGCTCCATGCCGGTGGAGGGGTTGCTGTCATCGGTCTTGTCCCCGGTATCATCCTTCTTCTCGCCGCAGGCGACGAGAGACAGGGCCATGACAAGCGCCAGCAGCAATGCAAATAGCTTTTTCATGTCTTTCTCCTTCGTATTTTTGAATTTATAATCGCCCCATAAGGGGTAATTACCACGCTTGTTTTATACCAGCCTGGCCATCTCCGCCGCTGCGGCGTCGATGGCGTCCACAATGGCGTCGTAGCCTGTGCACCGGCACAGATTGCCCGAGATCGCCCGCCGTATCTTCTCCCGGGAGGGATGCGGGTCCTCGTGCAGCAGCGCTGTGGCACTCATGATCATGCCGGGCGTGCAGAAGCCGCACTGTACGGCAAAGTGGTCCACAAACGCCTGCTGTAGGGGGCTCAGTGCGCCGTCGTGTCCGGTCAGGCCCTCAATGGTTACCACCCGGCGGCCCTGTACCTGCCCGGCCATGACCATGCAGGAGGTCACCGCCCTGTCGTCCAGCAGCACCGTGCAGGCGCCGCATTCGCCGATGTCGCAGCCCCGTTTGGTGCCGGTCAGGCGGCAGTAGTCCCGCAGCAATGTCAGCAGCGACACCGTCCCCGGCACCTCCACGCAGACGGGCACGCCGTTGAGCGTAAAACCTATCTTCATTGGTCCGCCTCCTCTCGGGTGCGGCGCAGTGTCCGCAGCAGCAGCTCCGGGGCCACCGCCAGCTTGTAGCTGGCCGAGGCCCGCCGCCCGGCGGCCGCCACGATGGCCTGTGTTACCAGCTCTGCCGCCTGCATTTCCGCGGCAGGGGAGGGCTGTTCCCTCAAAAGCAGTGCTTCTGCTGCGTACAGCCGCCGCGGCGTGGGGAATACGGCGCCCAGCGCAAGGCGCAGTCCGGTCAGGCGCTGTCCCTCCCATCTGGCCGCGCAGCAGGCGCTGAGCCGGGAGATGGCCAGCGCATTGCGCCGTCCCACTTTTTCATAGGCCATGCGCCAGCTCGCCTCCGGCGGGGAAAAGCGCAGCGCCTCTATGTATTCGCCGGGACGCAGCAGGGTCTGCCCCGGTCCGGTGATGAAGGTATCCACCGGTATGTCCCGGCAGATGCCCTCCGTGGCGCTGTACAGCCGCACCTCCGCGTCCAGCATGGCCAGCACCGGCAGGGTGTCCGCTGCGGGGCTCCCATGTGCCACATTGCCGCCGATGGTGCCCAGATTTCGTATCTGAGGGGACCCCACCTGTGATGCGGCAAGGCACAGCACCGGCGCGTACTGCCGCAGCAGCGCGTTTCGTTCTATCTCGGCGAAGGTCGCCGCTGCCCCGACGGACAGCACGCCGTCCTCCGACACGATCCGGTGCAGCGCCGCTGCGCCGGATATATCGATGAACACCGCCTCATGGTCATTTTCCCGGTTCTGCACCGGCATGATATCTGTGCCGCCAGCAATGCACCGGCTGTCGGGGTATTGTGCCATATAGGCCCGCAGTTCCGCGGGGCTGCCCGCTTGCAGAAACATAGCTACCTCTTTTTCTCGTCCAGTATGGCCCGTACCGTTTCCAGGTCCGCCGGCAGGGTGTCTATCCGTGCGCCCAGCGCCGCGGACATAGCGTTGGTGATGGCCGGCGCCACGATAGAGGTGGCCGGTTCGCCAATGCCGTGTACCAGCAGCGGCGGAACGCCGGCGCCTTCCTCCAGCAGCACCGTCCGCACGGGACACATATCCAGTGCTGTGGGCAGCAGATAGCTGTCCAGATCAGCGGCGCGTGTCACGCCGCCCGGTGTGTCGGCATTTTCCGTCAAGGCGTAGCCTACGCCCATGGATACACCACCGCCTACTTGTCCCACCGTGGCAGCGTGGTTAATGATGCGGCCCATGTCGTGTACGGCCACAAAGTCAGTTACGTCGGTCTTTCCGGTGATGGGGTCTATCTCTACCTCAGCGCCGCAGGCGCCATAGGCGTAGGACATATAATTGCTGCCCCGGCATTTCTCTCTGTCCCAGAATGTCTTGGGGGCGGCCCACCAGCCGTGGGCGCGCATATCCCGTCCGGTATTCCGCAGGACCCCTACCGCCTCGGTGAAGGTCATCTGCTCGTCACCGCAGCGGACCAGCCCGTCCTCATATACGATGGGCCCGTCGAACCCCCGGTATTCCCACAGTGCGGTGTTGATCTGCTGCTTGGCCTCCTGTGCTGCCAGCCAGGCGGCGTTGCCCGCGGTGATGGTCCCCCGTGAGGCGGCGGTGGACCCGGAATCCACACAGTAGTCCGTGTCCGCCGGTGCGATGTGTATGCGTTCCGGCGGCAGCCCCAGCTCCCGGCCGATGATGGCCGTCAGCAGCGTGTGGCCGCCCTGGCCCACCTCGCTCAGTCCGGTGCTCACGTTCAGACTGCCGTCCGCGTTTAATACGATGGTCACGCCGGAGGTGTCCTGCACCGGTGTGCCCGCACCGTAGGACTCGCCCCGGTACAGGCAGGCGATGCCCCTGCCCACCAGCTTTCCGTTCCGGACAAAGGGCCGCAGGTCCTCGCCGAATTCCCGCCGCAGGCGTTCCAGGCACGCACCTGCGCTCACGTCGCGCATGGGCTGGCCGGAGCCGGATATGTCGCCGTCCCGCAGCAGGTTTTTCTCCCGGAAGGCCCAGGGCGTCATGCCCAGCTGCTGTGCCAGCTCGTCCATCACAGATTCGGTGGCGAAGTCGATCTGCGGCGAGCCGAAGCCACGCACACTGCCGGCATAGCAGTTGTTGGTATAGGCCGCTTTCATGCACACGTCCACGTGTTCCACCCGATAGGGCCCTGTGGCTTCGATACCGCTGCGCCATGTGGTGGTCTTGCTCTTGGACAGGTATGCGCCGCCGTCCACAAAGCCCCGCACCTCAATGGCGGTCAGTGTGCCGTCCCGCTTTGCGCCGGCCTTGTAGTAGATGTGAAAGGGATGCCGCTTTACGCCCTCCAGCAGCGTCTCGCTGCTGCGCCATGTCATGCGGCAGGGCCGCCCGGTGTGCAGCGCCGCGATAGCGGCTCTTGCGGCCATAGCCCCGGCGTCGTCATCCTTGCCGCCGAAGGACCCGCCCATACCGGGCTGCGTCACCCGTACAGCGCTCATGGGCAGACCGCAGGCCGCCGCCACGATACGCCGGATGTTGAAGGGTGCCTTGCACGGGCAGTAGACCCGCAGCTCTCCGTCCTGAGGCGACACCACCACGCTCTCCGGCTCGATGGCCCCGGGGATCACCCGTTGGGTGCGGAACTCCCGTTCCACAATGATGTCCGCCTCGTCAAAGCCCTTTGCCGCCCGCCCCTTGCGGACGCGGTGTTCCAGTATCAGGTTTCCGTCGTCGTACAGCTTGGGCGCGTCCGGCAGCAGTGCTTCCTCCGGGTCGAATACCGCGGGCATGGGCTGGGTGTCATAGGTGACCAGCCGCGCCGCCCGGTCTGCCGCCTCCTGTGAGACGGCCGCGACCACGGCGATGCAATCGCCCCGGCTCCGTATAGTGTCATATACCATGATGGGCTTCTCATTGTCGCCCACATTTCGGCCCGGTATGTCCCGGGCGGTGTACACACCGGCCACGCCCTCCGCCGCCAGTGCCGCCGCGGTATGCACCGCCAGCAGCTTCCCATGGGGGAGGTCCGCGCGCACTGATTTTGTGTACAGTATACCGTCAAGGACGAGATCAGCCGCATATTTCGTCCGCCCGGTCACCTTGTCCCGGGCGTCCACCCGCAGGATGTCCTGTTCGCGCTGTGCCACAGCGGCATGCCTCCCCTCTGTGTTTCTTGTTTCCCGTTACGGCAGCAATTCCGCCGCCCAGTCCTCTGCCTGTGCCAGCGCTTGCTGTTCAATATGGGCGGCGGACCGCAGTCCCTGCTGGTCCAGACCGTCGTAATGTACGCCGCCCACGGCGGCCACGGCACAGCCGGCCACGGCGCTGAGCCGTTCTGCCAGCGCCCGCAGCAAGAATTCGTCCTTGTGCCCGCTGCGATTGAGCACGCTGCTGTCGGCGCTGTCCGCGCCGCTGCCTGTCAGGCTCTGCCGGTGTGTGGCCAGTACGACGCAGCCTACGTGGGCCGCCCCGCCGGTCACGGTCAGCAGCAGGTCGCCGCCCAGCCGTTCCAGCCGGTAGTGTATGGACAGTCCGCCGTCGCTCAGTGTTCGCTCCACCACACGCTCAGCCATTTCCGTTCCACCTGAACCTTTCCCCGCCGTCCAGACCCAGCAGCCGCAGCGTCCGGCTGACTGTCTGATCCACGATGTCGTCCACCGTCTGCGGCCGGCTGTAAAAGGCCGGTACCGGCGGCAGGATGATGCCGCCCATCAGCGTTACCGTCTCCATATTGCGGATGTGGCTCAAATTCAGCGGTGTTTCCCGCGTCAGCAGTATCAGCCGCCGCCGCTCCTTCAGCATCACATCTGCCGCCCGCACCAGCAGGCTGTCGTCATAGCCCATAGCGATGCCCGCCAGGGTCTTCATGCTGCATGGGGCGATGACCATGGCGTCCGCGCAGCTGGAACCGCTGGCCGCCTGTGCGGCCATATTGCGGTTGTCGTATACCCGGTCAGCCAGCGCCTTGACCTGCTCCACGGTGAGATCCGTTTCCAGCCGTATGGTCTCTGCGCCCCAGTCGCTGAGTATCAGCTCTGTCTCCTGTCCCAGCGCCCGCAGTGCCTCCAGCAGCCGGATACCGTATATACAGCCCGTCGCACCGCTGATGCCCACTGCCACCATGTCCATCCCTCCCGTCTGTTTCGTACATTTTGCCCGGCCCGTGGGCGTTACAGTGCCTCTGTGATCCGTATGATCGTCTCCGGCTCTGTGAAGTTGGCAGTGCCGATCTCCACGGCCTTTGCGCCGGCGGCCATGTATTCCTTTACGTCCGCGGCGCACACGATACCGCCGCAGCCCACCACGTCGACAGCGACCTCCTGGGCCACCCGCCATGTCTGGAACACGGACAGAGGCCGTATGGCCGGGCCGGACAGTCCGCCCACCATGCTGCCCAGCCGTGAGCTGCCGTCCGCCTGCAGGGCCATGCCCCAATAGGTGTTGGCGCATACCACCGCCTGCGCCCCGGCGTCCTGTGCCGTCCGCGCCGCATCTACGATGTCTCCGGCGCAGGGCGACAGCTTCGCCCACACCGGCAGCCGTCCGTCTGCGGCGGCACGGATGCGCTGCGCGCACTGCTCCAGATACGCCTTGCTTCCCAGTGTCCGGTATTCCTCGTAGGTGCAGTGGAGGTTCACCTCCACGCCGGCCACTGCCGGCAGCTCCGCCAATGCGTCCGCCATACGCCGTATTTCCTCCGGTGTGCCGGTGACGCTGGCAATAATGGGCACGTCATAGCCCACCAGTCCCTTGTAAAATACCTGCGTGAATTTCTCATATCCGGGGTTTTGCATCCCCACGCAGTTCAGCAGCCCCGAGGGCGTCTCCCACAGCCGGGGCGCCTCCGCGCCGCGCCGGGGCTTGACGGTCATCGTGCGTGTCACCAGCCCGCCCAGACGGTGCAGGTCGATATAGTCCGCATAGGAGGAGCCGAAGCCCATCGTGCCCGCCGCGTTCAGCAGCGGCGAATGCAGCGTCACGCCGCCCACTGTGATGTTATCCATGAAAGATCACCTCACCCATCGGGAATACCGGTCCGTCCACGCAGACTTTTTTGTACAGTACGCCGCCGTCGGCTTTCCGCATGGGAAAGCCGCAGCCGGAGCACGCGCCGATGCCGCAGGCCATGCGTTCCTCCAGAGACACATAGCCCTCCGCACCGTTTCGTGCGGCCCACTGCTGCACCTTAGCCAGCATGGCCGTCGGCCCGCAGGCGTACACGGCGCCTGCCGCTGTTTCCGGCAGGATATCCGTTACCAGGCGGCCTTCGCTCTCATAGGCGGTGTGTACTGTCCCGTAGGTCCGCAGCGTCTTTCCGCACAGGTCATGGGCCGCGTCGCGGCAGCCCAGATACACGGTCACAGCCGATCCTGCATCATGCAGTGCCCGGGCCAGCATACACAGGGGCGCCGCCCCCATGCCGCCGGCTACCAGTATCGCCTGCTCGCCCTCCACGGGGAACGGCGTGCCGATGGGGCCCATCACGTCCAGGGCTTGGCCCGCCCGCACGGCGGACAGCAGATCGGTGCCTGTGCCCACCACCCGATAGAGCAGTGTCAGCGTGCCGCCGATGCTGTCGGCTTCGCAGATGCTGATGGGCCGCCGCAGCAGCGGTGCGGTGCCGCTGCCCACCCGGATAAACACGAATTGTCCCGGCCGGCAGCGCTGTGCGATCACCGGTGCGTGGAGTGTCATTTTATAGTAGCCGTCCAGAATACGGCTGTTTTCCCGTACGGTGGCCATTTCACGAGTCCTGTCAGACATATTCCGCCTCCTGCGGCTTACTTCCGCCGCTTATCCATAAAGTCCCGCAGCATTTCCTCGATATACGGTGCGTCCTGTCCGGGGGTGAACACAGGGGCAAACGCCTCCTTGTCCTCCAGCGGCGCGGTAGCGTCGATGCCCATCTTGGACGACGCACGGGGATACGGCGCGGAGGGGTCCAGCGTGGGGCTGTACATCACCGGCAGTATCATCACATCCCGGTCCGCCTGCATACGGGTGTTGATAGCCCATTCCACCTGCTGCATATCATGTACGTCGATATCCTCGTCCACCACCACACACAGCTTGATGCCGATGTTGGCCGCCAGAAGAGCGGTCATCACATTCCGCGGCTCATAGGGATGGCGCTTCTTGATGGACACCACGCAGTGGTGGCGGCTGGTGCCGCCGGAGGTCAGGCAGATGTCGTGGATGTCCGGGCAGATCTTGTACGCCTCGCGGTAAGCCAGCGCTGTGGCCGCCAGATCCATCATCCAGTGGTTTTCCGTCATGGGCATACCGGTATAGGCATTCTGGAAAATGGCGTCCTTCCGCATGGTGATGGCGGTGATCTCCACCACCGGGGCTTTGCGTACCTCGCTGTACGTGCCGGGATACTCACCGAAGGGGCCGTCGTCCTCCCGCAGACCGGGCAGGGTGCGTCCCTCGATAACGATCTCCGCGGTGGCAGGCACCTCTACGTCGATGGTCTTGCACTTGACCATCTTCACCGCCTCGCCCCGCAGGCCGCCGGCCATGCCCATCTCATCGGTGCCCAGTGCCGGCCGGCACTGTGACGCGATGGCGATGATGGGGTCGCCGCCGATGACCGTGGCGATCTCCGTGCCCTTTCCGTTGTCCTCGTTGCGTTCGATAATGGTACCCAGATGCCGTCCCTTGGGGGCAAAGCAGGTCATGTGGTTCTTGTCCAGCAGCAGCATCCGGTGCATGGAGGAGTTCCGCACACCGGTGATGGGGTCGTTGGCCATCTGCACGCCGGCGGTGATATACGGCCCCAGGTCCTTCTCGAAGTTCGTCAGGATGGGCAGCTTGTACAGGTCCACCGCGTCGCCGGTCAGCACCACCTCGTGCACGGGAGCCTCGTCGTCACCCACCGTTACCGGCGGGATAAACTTGTTCTCGTGAGCCACGTATTCCTTAATAACGCTCTTTGTATCATCGCCCAGACCCAGTGCCAGATGCACTCTCTCGCGGGTGCCGTACAGGCCGGACAGCACCGGCATATCGTAGCCCTCCACATTGGTGAAGAGCAGCGCCGGACCACCCATGTCCGATGACTTGCGCGTAAAGGCGCATATCTCGTGTACCGGGCTGACCTTCTTGTCGATGACCATCAGGTCGCCCCGTTTCTTCAGCTCCTCCAGAAATTCCCGCATATCGTTGTAATGTGCCATATGACTGTCGCTCCTTCCGTTCTGTCTGTGGCTATCGCGCCGTCCGTCGTCTGCGGACCGCGCTGTTGCGTATGATGTTGTCCACGGTGTTTCGCTCCTACTGGCATGGATGAGGGAGTCTGTGTCCGTCGACTGTGTACAGTATACATTACAGTGTACACCACGATTTTTTCCCGCGCCAGGGGAGGGGAGAGGCGGCGGAACACCAGCCGCCGCAAAAATGATGTTACAGTTTACACGTTGGCCCGGGCAAAGTCAATAACCGGGCCATAGCGGTTTCACATCACTGCTATTTGTTGAAATGATACATTTCACAATAAGAAAGTTCATGTGCCATTTATACGACACTATTGTCTAAGGAAAGGCAATGCTTTGGACAGGCCGCCGCACACAGGCCGCATTCCCGGCACCGCCGGTCAGATACCCGCCATTGCTTGGTCTGCCGGTCCACGGACAGCGCGCCATAGGGACATTTCTTCGCGCACAGGCCGCAGAATACGCAGCCCTCCGTGGTGTGCAGCCGCCGTATGCCGCCCTCTGCCTTTACGGGGCGGTAGGGCAGATCATGGATGTCCAGTCCCGTGGCATCGCATACCGCATTGATGATGGCCGGTGCGCTGGGCACCACCGCGCACTCCGAAATGCTCTTGGCGCCGTAGGGTCCGGTAGGTTCGCCCTCTTCGATAAAGTCCGTCTGCAAACGGGGCATTTCCGTGGCCCGGAAGGGCCGGTAACTGTGCAGGCTGCTGTCTCGCAGCTGTCCTGTCGCGTCAAAGGCCAGTTCCTCCCGGAGCGCGTAGCCCAGACCCATCTGTATGCCGCCCTCCAGCTGTCCCTCGATGCCCATCCGGTTCATCACCCGTCCCACATCATGTACCGCGATGTAGTCCGTCACCGTCACTGCGCCGGTGGCCTTTTCCACCTTTACCCGCGCCATATGTACGCCGTAGGACCCAGGGGTGTGTGCCGACGCGTGGGTGGCCACACCGAATATCTCATGCTTTTGTACGCTCTGGGCGTAGTTCATTACCTCCGCCAGCGAGGCGCTGCTGCCCTCCGGCAGCCACGCCCGTCCGTCGTGCAGAGAGATGTCCTCCGCCTGGCCGCCCAACAGTCCGGCAGCGGCGCACCGCAGCTGTGCCGCCGCGTCCTCCGCGGCCTTCTGCACCGCGCCGCAGCTGACATACACGCCCCGGCTGGAAAAGTCGCCCAGGTTCCACCCGCACACATCCGTGTCCGAGGCCACGCAGGCCACCTGTTCCGGTGGGATGCCCAGCGTCTCCGCCACGACCTGTATCTGCACCATCAGCTGTCCGTTGCCCATATCGTGGGTGCCGGAGTGCAGCACACAGGTGCCGTCATCGTTCATCTTGACCACCATGCAGTTCTGGTCGATCTGCGAGCCGAAGGCCCCGCTGCCGTGCAGTCCCATGGCCCAGCCCTCGCCGATGAGGTACTTTCCGTCCTCATCGTCCGTGTCCGGCCAGTTCTGCCGCAGTGCCATGGCCCGGCGCACGCAGTCCTTGGGCCGGGGGTTGCCGATGGGGTGCCCCGCGAACAGGTCGCTGTCCTCCGGATCCACCAGATTTTTCATCTGTAATTCCGTGTAGTTCATCCCAAGCGCGTCGGCGATCTTATACAACTGCCGTTCCATGGCAAAGAATACCTGCGGCGAGCCGTAGCCCCGCATGGCCCCCGCCACCGGCGTGTTGGTATATACGGGTATGCCCACAAAGCGCATATTCGGTGTTTTGTAGCCCTTGAATACCTTGGCGCTCATGGCGCCGATCACGTTCCCTGCGCTGGAGGCATATGCCCCGGTGTTGGTGATGGCCGTGATCTCCTGTGCCACGATGGTGCCGTCGTTTTTCACGCCGGTCTTCACCGTGATGACGCTGGCGTGCCGCACCCGCGTGGATACCATGCACTCCCGCCGTGTGGCGGTGAATTTCACCGGCCTGCGGCACAGCATCGCCAGCGCTGCGGGGATCAGCTCCACCGAGGACTCCATCTTTCCGCCGAATGCGCCGCCCATGGTGGGGCTTACCACCCGCACCTTGCTCAGCGGCAGGCCGAATATCCGGCTCAATACGATCCGTTCGCCAAAGGTGTTCTGATACGGTGCGGTGACGGTCAGCCGCCCCTGCGCGTCCACCTCCGCGATGGCGGTGTGGGGCTCGATGGCGCAGTGGTGTACCGCCGGCGTGCGGTAGGTGTCTTCAAACACCCGGTCCGCCTCCCGAAAACCCTTCGTCACGTCTCCCGTGTTTTTCTCGATCCGCAGCGCGATGTTGCTGCTGCCGTGCAGGGGATAGGTGTCCTCCCGCATGGCCTCCAGCGGATCCGTCACCACCGGCAGCGGCTCGTATTCTACCTCGATCAAGTCGATGGCCGCCTGGGCGATATCCTCTGTCTCTGCCGCCACCGCCGCCACCCGGTCGCCCACAAAGCGCACCGTGTCGTCGAAAATACGCTCCGTCTCGATAGGCGCCGGCGCCTGCATATAAAACCGCGTGGTGCTGTTGAACCGCGTCTGCGGTGTGTTCTGATAGGTAGCCACTGCCCACACGCCGGGCAGCGCCTCCGCCGCTGTGGTGTCGATGCGCTTGATCCGCGCGTGTGCTATCGGCGAGAAAAGCGCCTTGGCGTACAGCATCCGCGGCATGGTCATGTCGTCCACATACAGCAGTTCCCCTGTTGCCTTGGCCGCCGCGTCCTGCACCGGGTAGCTCTTTCCGATGTACGTCAGCTCCTTCACCGGTCCTGCGCCTCCAGCCGCCGCGCCGCCTCCCGGACGGCCTCCTCGATCTTGTAGTAGCCGGTACAGCGGCACAGATTCGGTGCCAGCGCCTCCCGTATCTCCTCGTCACTGGGGTGCAGTGTCTTGTCCAGCAGTGCCTTGGCGCTCATCACCATTCCCGGCGTGCAGAAGCCGCACTGGACGGCTCCGCAGTCGATAAACGCCTGCTGTATGGGGTGCAGCTGTCCGTTCCGGCTCAGCCCCTCTATGGTCTCCACCCGATGTCCCGCCGCATCCTTAATAGGTACCTTGCAGGCGTTCACCGCCGTGCCGTCCAGTATCACGCGGCAGGCGCCGCAGTCGCCGGAGGAGCATCCGTTTTTCGCGCCGGTCAGGCCCAGCGTCTCCCGCAGTACCCGCAGCAGCGTCCACTGGGGCGGCACGCATACCGTGCGGAGCACGCCGTTTATATATAATGAGAAGTTCTCCATGTGCCGTCCTCCGCTTCTGCCGCCCGGCGTTATCCGCCCATGTCCGAACCGGCTGTATCTGTCTGCCCCGGCATACTGTGTCCCGGGCAGGGGCCGCCGGTCATGGTATACAGCGCAGACGTTGTTTCTGCATGTATTCGGATTGGATACTGTATACAGTATTCTTTGTGTACATATTTTACTCGCATTTCACCCCGCCGTCAATAGAAGTGCAGCATTTCTGCCCTTAGCACAAAAATAAACCCCACTTTTTTGACAATTATGACAAATCATACCCGCCCCGCCCGCAGCCCTCAAGCCTTCCCCTTGAGGGGTCCGCGGTGTAGGACGACGCACCCTCGTAAGCCTTCCCCCTGGGGGTGGTTTCAAAAGGAGGGGGCCGGAGCCCCCTCCTTTGTCGTTTCAAGGGGATAGGATCCTTAAGGAAAGGGGGAAATTCGAAATCCCCCTTTCCTTAAGTGGCGTTCTTTGGCTGCTTTCTTTCGACACGAAAAGAAAGCAGCTCGCGCCCGCAGGCGCGAAATCCTCCCTGCTGCCGCGCAGCGGTGTAAAAATCCCTCACAGCATCCCCCAATTCCCATTTTCTGTCAAATTCTCCCGTTTTCCATTCCCGGTAACAGAAAAAATGTGTAAAATTTCCATAAAAAGGCTGGACAAATTATGCAGCCGTGCTATAATCTGACTATCCGCAGAGGTACCTCTGCATTGGCGTTTTAACCCCCATTAAAACGAGTGCGCCTGCGGAAATCTGAACACCGGGGTATGTGATATGAAAAAGGTATTGAGTTTGGTACTGGCGCTGGTCATGGCGCTGAGCCTGTGCACAAGCGCATGGGCGACGAGTGAAGAAACAAGTGAAAGCACGGGTGCGACCGCAGGCACAGAAACCGGCGGTACAGGCGCAAACGGCACCGAGGGCGGCAAAACCAGCAGCGAAGAGAACGGCGGTCAAGCCACGACATGTGTTGCGGAGACCGGCAGTAAGCAGTACGTGACACTGCAGGAGGCTATCGATGCGGCCGGTAGAAAAGCAACCGTGACGATGCTGGCGGATACCAGGGAGAACGTCACCATTTCCACCAACGATCTGACCCTTGACCTGAACGGTCATACCCTCAACGGCAGCACCGGCGAACGCAAGCCCGCACTGACGATCACCGCACGCGTGACGGTCAAGGACTCCAGCGAGGGGCAGACCGGCACGATCATGCGCGAGGATACCGCAGAGAACTCCGGCGTCAGCTCCCACTATGTCATCGACGTTCAGGGCAGCGGCTGGCTCACCTTCGAGAGCGGCATCGTCACGAACAACAGCGGTAATACGGCCGGCAAGGGAGCCTCTCTGGTGCGCGTGGGCGATGACAGTGTCGCCAAGTACCCCGGCCTGAATATCAAGGGCGGCACGTTTACGCAGGACAACTTCATCGTGATCAAGGTCGATAGCGGCGATCTGTTCCTGAACGGCGGCACGCTGAACTCCGCTAACAGCTACGCCATTGAGGACTGGCACAGAGCTACCATCAAGGGCGGCACGGTCAACGGCGCAGTGGCGGCCTGGACGTACAACGGCGGTCACAACAGCGATCTGACGATCAGCGGCGGCACCGTCAACGGTGACGTCTATTCCGTGAACTACGGCAGCGCCGAGGGTAAGAAAGCGACCGTTACTATTACGGGCGGCACCGTCAACGGCGAGCTGGATACCCGCAGCTATGATCCCGCGACGGGCGACTTGACCAGTATCAATGATGCTGCCAAGGCCACCATCAAGGTCACCGGCGGTACGTTCTCCAGCGATCCCACCGAGTACGTGGTGGAGGATTCCGGCGTTACTAAGAACGCCGACGGCACCTTCGGTGTGGCGAAGGCGTATCTGGCCATGGTCGGCGACACCTCCTGCTACACCATGGACGAGGCGTTCAAGGCGCAGACGGCCAGCGGCGAACCTATCGTCATGCTGCGCGATTATACCACCGGTTCAACATTCAACTCCGGCACCGTTAAACGCACGGTGGATCTGAACGGCCACACCTGGACCTGCACCGGCACGGATGCAAACAGCGCGGCCTTCGAGATCAACAACCCCAATGCGATGCTGACCGTGAAGAACGGCAAGGTGGTCAGCAGCCAGCTGGTGGGTCTGATCCCCTCCGCCATGGGCGGCACCATCACCTATGACAATTCCAGTCTGGTGTTCGATGGCGTCGAGATGACGACCACCGCCCACAGCGGTATCGAGACCAACGGCAACAACACCAACGATACCGTGACGCTGAAGAACAGCACGCTGAACGTGCCCAACGGCTTTGGCATCTACTTCCCCAGCAGCGGCAAGCTGACCATTGAGAACTCCACCATCAACGCCAAGACCATGGGCGTGCAGGTCTGCGCCGGCAGTCTGGAGATCACCGGCGACAAGACTGCCATCAATGTTACCGGCGATCCGGTTCCCAAGACCGAAAACGACGGCGCCATTCAGGACGGCGCGGCCATCTCCGTAGTGGACCGTACCGGCTACAAGGGCCTTGATAAGGTTGAGGTAAAGAACGGCAGCTTCACCGCCAAAAACGATGAGGCGCTGAAGGCGTATAAGTACGAGAATAAGACGGCAAGTGAATTCGTTAACACCGATAAAAAGCCCACCGTCACCGGCGGTACTTTCTCTGGCAATGTCAGCGACTATGTGCCCGATAATACCCCCGTTGCCACTGTTTCCACACAAGGCGGGGGGAACACCTACGTTGTTGGCAGCGAGGCTATCGCTGATGCGGCAAACAATGACGCAAACGTCACCATCATCAAGGGTGGCGCGATCAGCGGCGTGAACGAGGGTGTTACCATCGTGGTCGATAAAGAGGTTAAAGGTGTTACCATCAATAACGTGCCTGTCGAAGAGAATAAGACCTACATCGTTCCTGCCAAGCCCTCCACCGGCGGCTACTATTACTACCCCTCCACCCCCGGCATCACCGCTGAGTTGAACGGCACCAACAAGTCCGCCACGGACTATCCCGGCGGAGACTACGGCCTGGTGTTCCGCTCCACCGCGGCGTTCAGCACCTTCCAGGGCGTCCAGGTGGACGGCAAGACCCTTGCCAAGTCCAACTACACCGCTGAAGAGGGCTCCACCGTGGTGTACCTGAAGGCCGCGTACCTCAAGACGCTGGCGGCGGGCAAGCACACCATCACCATCCTGTCCACGGCGGGCAACACCAGCATGGACTTTACCATCGGCGGCAAGAGCAGCAGCCCCCAGACCTTTGACGCGGGCATGGGCATCTACGCCGTGACGGCGGTGCTGTCCGTGACCGGTATGGCGTGGACCGCTAAAAAGCGTCACTAAGCGAAAAAAGAAAGCCCGAAAGGGCTTTCTTTTTTTGCCGCGCATCTGAAAACCCCTTGCAAAAGGGGAAGGAATATGTTACCATGTACTTTGTATACAGTATCCCATACACATATAAGAGAGACTGCACTGCGCCCAAGCCCCGGCAGGGGAGGGAAAATCAGCAGAATTTGCCGGTTTTGCTTGCTTTTTCCCGCAGCAGCGGGTATAGTGTGTATAGAGCCGCCTGCTGCGGTATAAAAAGAAGGGGGCATAGAGAGATGACAGCCTTCACACCGGTGGACCCCGCCAATCCCCAGCGCGAGACGATATATACCCAGCTGAAAAACGCCATCATCAACGGCGATATCGCGCCGGATGAGCGCATTGTCGAAACAAAATACGCCGATATTTTCCGCGTCAGCCGCACCCCCGTGCGCGAAGCCATCCGTATGCTGGAGCGTGAGGGGCTGGTGGTCTACGAGCCCCGTAAGGGCGCCGTGGCCCGTCCCAGGCTGACCCGTGCCGAGGTGGACGAGGTCTATACCATCCGTTCCGCCCTGCAGCTGCTCAGCGTGGATGCTGTGGTGCGGAACATCACCGACGCGCAGCTGGACGCCATGGAGGCCGACAACCGCGGCTGCGCCGAGGCGCTGGACAAGCATGACGTCGGTGCGTATTTCCGCCACCTGGACGAATTCAATGGCCTGTTGACCCAGAGCAGCAATATGCCCCTGCTCATCAAGCTCCTGGACCAGATCGAAAGCTACAGCGCCACCACGTCGTTTCAGAACCCGGAGCACGCCCGCTTCCGCGAGAGCGTGCTGTCCGATGACGAACGCCGCCGCCGTGCGTTGGCGGAGCACGAGGAGATCGTGGCGTCCCTGCGGGCCCGTGATGCGGATCGCCTCCGTCGGGTGCTCACCGCCCATACCGCTAACGTTCACGAGGCCGCACTCCAGCGCTACGGCAAGGAGGACTGACGCACAGACCCCATCTGCATGACGGATATGTACCATCTGCATGGCGGATATGTATCGCCCGCATGACGGATATGTACCATCTGCATGACGGATATCTACCGCCTGTATGATGGGTATGTACCGCCTGCACGAGACCCCCGTGACCTGTCATGGGGGCTTCTCTTGAAGACTAAGTGTATACAGTATACATATCGGAGGAGGCATTTATGGACTGGGACAGAGTCATCTACAACGGTACGGTGGTCAACGATGACGGTATGCAGCGTGCCGATATCTACATTCGTGACGGCCGGGTCGCCGCCGTCACGTCCGAGCGCCTGCCCGGCACCGTCGGCGAAGCCACCGACGCTTCTGGCCGCTATATCCTGCCCGGCCTGATCGAGACCCACGTTCACTCCCGCGACGGCCGTCTGGCCACCGGCGAGAAGGAGGATTTCCGTTCCTCCACCGCGGCGGCTGCCGCCACCGGTATTACCACCGTGTTCGAAATGCCCAACTGCACCCCTACCATCCACTCGGCGGAGTCTCTCCGCGATCTTGTCTCGGTCATCCAGCCCAAGGCCCATGCGGATTTCTGCGTCTGGGGCCTGGCTTTGGGCGATGCCAATCTTGCCAGCCTGCCCGCTTTGGCGGAGGCCGGCTGCGTGGCCTTCAAATTCTTCTGGGGCTACGCGGTGGATCACCGGGACAACAGCCTGATCTACAACTACCGTGAGGGCATGGACAACGTCCTCCCGCCCCCGGACGACGGCCAGATCTACCGCCTGTTCCGCGCCGTGAAGGCCACCGACAAACGCCTGGGCATCCATGCGGAGAATTTCTCCATTGTTCGGGCCCTGACGCAGGAGGCCCTTGCCACCGGTGCGCAGGACTACGCCGCATTGCTGCGTACCCGCCCCGTCAGCTGCGAGACCTCCATTATCGACACCGCCATCGACATGGCCAAGGAGCTCTCCATGCCCCTGCACGTCCTCCATGTGGGTGTAGGCGACGGCGTGGAGCACCTCCGCCGCGCCAAGGCCGACGGCGTGGATGTCACCGCCGAGACCTGTACCCATTACCTGACCTTCACCGACCGCGACGCCCGCCGCTGCGGTGCGGTGATGAAGACTTACCCTCTCATCCGTACCGCCGCAGATCGCCAGGCAGTCTGGCAGGGCCTTGCGGATGGTACCCTGGACTGGGTCTGCTCCGATCACGCGCCCCACACCTGCGAGGAAAAGCACCGTTCCTTCTGGGATGCCCCCGCCGGTATCAGCGGTATCGAGGGTCTTTCTCCTGTGCTGCTCACCGCTGTCCACCGCGGCCTGCTGACGCTGCCCCGCGTGGCGGCGATCACCTCCGCCAATGCGGCCCGTACCTTCGGCCTCTATCCCCGCAAGGGCGTTATTCGCCCCGGAGCCGATGCCGACTTGGCTATTGTGGATATGTCCGCGGCCTACACCTTCCGTCAGGAGAAGATGTACTCTAAAGCCAAATGGTCCCCCTATGACGGTATGTCCTTCCAGGGCCGGGTGGTCGAGACCATCCTCCGCGGCCGCACCACTATGCGTGACGGTCAGGTCCTGCCCGACTGCTTCGGCCAGTTCCTGCCGGTCTGCACCAAATAGCTTGTTTTCTTCCTTTACTCCTTTTCCTCCCCCTTGCACCGAACGGCTCCCGGGCGCGCGCCCGGGAGCCGTTCGGCTTTTTACGCCAAAGGGACCGCTGTATGGTGGCCCCTTTTGCTGTTTGGCAGCCACCTTATTGGTTTGGAATGTTTGGCACAAAGCGTTGCGGGTAACAGGGAATTCCGAAATGTCTACTGGGAAAAACAACAAAAGTTTTTCGCCGTGTTTAGGCAACTCTACAGAAATAGAGCCACGCCGGCCCTTTTCCGTTGACAGATCACAAAAGAGATGGTATTTTGAAACTGTGCTCGAGCACAGCCAATCCGTGCTCGAGCACAAATGACACATCGCCAAGGACGATACAAATTTCGGAGAGGAGAAGCGGACGCGTGACCATCAAGCAGATCGCCGAAAAAGCGGGCACCAGCCGCGGAACCGTCGACCGGGTACTCAACGGCCGCGGCAACGTAAATCCCGAGCTGGCCAAGCGTATATTGGACATTGCCGAGCGTGAGCGCTACCAGCCTAACCAGCTGGCCCAGGCGCTTATTCGCTCCCGTCAGCGCACCCACATCGGCATGGTCATACCCTCCGTCGGCAATCCCTTTTTTGACGAGGTGCTCCGCGGCGCACAGAGCCGCGCCAGAAAACTCTCCAGCTACGGCACCACCCTTACCATCCGCGAGATCAAGGGTTACGACGCCGCCACGCAGCTGCAGGCCATGCGCCGGCTGGTGGCCGAGGGCGTGGACGCGCTGGCGGTCATGCCGCTGGATGTGCCCGAGGTTGCGGAGTACCTGCAGTCGCTGTCCATACCGGTGGTCACAGTCAACACTGATATCGATGTCGACCGTGTGGCCTTTGTCGGCTGCGACTACTACAACAGCGGTATGATCACCGGAGATCTGGTGCAGCTCATGCTCAATGGCCGGGGCCGCGTGGCGGCTGTTATCGGCAGCACCAATGTCCGCGGCCATATGGACCGCGTGCGCGGTCTGCGGACCGCACTGGAGGGCACGCCGGAGATCACGGTGGACGCCGTGCTGGAAAATCAGGACGACGACGATGTCTCCTATCAGGTGCTGCGGGCCTATCTGGCGGACCACACGCCGGACATGGTGTGCTTTGCCGCCGCCGGTATCGACGGCGGTATGCGGGCCATCCTGGAAAGCGGAAAGAATATCCGCGTGCTGGCGGTGGACGGGACGGAGGCCGTGCTGCGGTATATGGAGGAAGGGCGCATTGCCGCCACTGTGACCCAGGAGCCCTTCGCCCAGGGGGACGAGGCGGTGCGTGTGCTGTTCGACTATATCCACACCGGACGGCGGCCCGCCGCCGGCGTGGTGTATACCCACAACCGTGTGCGTGTGCGGCACTCGCAGTAAGTTTGTGATCCGATCGGCACAGGCCGATGATGATTTAACTTTTTAACAGGAGGAATGTATCATGGGAAACAGACCGGTAACTCTTTGCACCTGCCAGTGGGCGGACCTGCCCTTCGATGAACTGTGTGCGCTGGCGTCCAAGATGGGCTATGACGGCCTGGAGGTCGCCTGCTGGGGCAATGGCATCGACATTGACCGTGCGTACAGCGATGACAACTATGTGGCCTGGATCAAGGAGACCCTGGCGAAGAACAACCTGATCTGCAAGGCCCTGGCCTGCCACATCATCGGCCAGTGTGTGGGCGACGCTCCCGATCCCCGGCTGAACAACTTTGCTCCCGCGGCGCTGGCCGACAAGCCGGAGGAGATCCGCGCCTGGGCGATCGACACCATGAAGAAGGCCCCCGTGGTGGCCAAGAAGCTGGGCTGCTATGTGGTCACGGGCTTCACCGGCTCTCCCATCTGGAAGTGGCTGTATTCCTTCCCCCAGACCACCGAGGAGATGGTCGAGAACGGCTACGACGAGATCGTGCGCCTGTGGTCCCCCATCCTGGATGAGTTCAAGGCCAACGGCATCAAGTTCGCCCTGGAGGTCCATCCCGGCGAGATCGCTTTCGACTACTACTCCACCGAGAAGCTGCTGAAGAAGTTTGCCGACCGCCCCGAGTTCGGCCTGAACTTCGACCCCAGCCACCTGCTGTGGCAGGGCGTGACGCCCCATCTGTTCCTGCGCGACTTTATGGACCGCGTGTACCACGTTCATATGAAGGATGCGGCGGTGACTCTGGATGGCCGCAGCGGTCTGCTGGGCTCCCACATCGATTTCGGAGACCTGCGCCGCGGCTGGAACTTCCGCTCCCTGGGTCATGGTGACGTGAACTTCGAGGAGATCATCCGCGTGCTGAACGCCGCCGGTTACGACGGCCCTCTGTCCGTGGAATGGGAGGACAGCGGTATGGACCGTATCGAGGGCGCTACCGAGGCGGCCGCTTTCGTGAAGAAGGTGGACTTCAAGAAGTCCGATGTGAAGTTTGACGACGCTATCGCCAACTGAAACGCGATAAGGAGGACAATATGGGTATTCAGATCCGTTACGGCATGGTCGGCGGCCACATGAACGCCTTTATCGGCGAGGTGCACCGCAAAGCCATCGCCTTTGACCCCCGCGCACAGCTGGTGGCGGGCTGCTTCTCCACCAATGCGGAGAAGAACCGTGAGACCGGCGAGACCTACTCCCTGGACATGAGCCGCGTGTACCCCAGCTATGAGGCCATGGCCGAGGCGGAGAGCAGGCGTCCCGACGGTATCGATTTCGTCAGCATCACGACCCCGAACAACACCCACTACGACGTGGCCAAGTGCTTCCTGCAGCACGGAATTCATGTGGTATGCGAAAAGCCTCTGTGCTTTACCATGGAACAGGCGCAGGAGCTGGTGGCCCTGGCCAAGGAGAAAAACCTGGTCTTCGGCGTCACCTATACCTATTCCGGCTACACCATGATGAAGGTGGCCCGCGAGATGATCGCCGAGGGCAAGATCGGCAAGATCGCCGCCGTCAATGCGGAGTATGTCCAGGAGTGGCTCATCGATGAGCTGGGCGTCCCCGGCGAGGGCACCACTAAGCTGTCCGTCTGGCGCGCCGATCCGGCGGTGTCCGGTATCTCCAACTGTGTGGGCGACATCGGTACCCACATCGAGAACTCCGTCCACTACCTGACCGGCCTGAACATCAAGCGTCTGGCCGCCACCGTGAACCGCTACGGCAAGGAGCTGGACCTGAACGCCAATATGCTCGTCGAGTACGAAAACGGCGTCAACGGCGCGTACTGGTGTTCCCAGATCGCGGCGGGCAAGCTCAATGGCCTGACCATCCGCATCTACGGCAGCGAGGGCGCACTGGAGTGGGAGCAGCACTATCCTGATTATCTGAAGTACACCCCCAAGGGCAAGCCCACGGAGACCCTGTCCCGCGGTACCGGTTATATCACCGAGAAGGCCGGCGCGTACAGCCGCATCCCCTCCGGCCATCCCGAGGGACTGATCGTCGCCTTTGCCAACATCTACAAGAACATCATCAGCGCCATTCTGGCGGTGAAGGCGGGCGGTACGGCCAACGACGGCTCTTTCGACTATCCCACCGTCACCGACGGCCTCAACGGCGTGAAGTTCATTCACGCGGTCATCGACTCCGCAGCCAAGGACTCTGCCTGGGTGGAGCTGTAAGAACACGTTATAGGCGGACTTTGTCCGTATCTATAAAAAATTTTTAGGAGGAAACAACCATGAAGAAAGTACTGGCACTGATCCTTGCGCTGGTCATGGCCCTGTCTCTTGTCGCCTGCGGCGAGAAGAAGGACGATGACGCCAACAAGGACAACGATGCTGCCACGGGTAATCGCATCGCGATCCTGGTCCCCAATGCCGACCACGGCTGGACCGGCGCTGTGATGACCTATGCGCAGGAGAAGGCGCAGGAGCTGAATGACGCCGGCAAGTATGCTGCCACCGTCATTACCTCTTCCGACGCCGCCAACCAGATCCAGCAGGTGGAGGACCTGATCGAGAACAAGACCGCTGACTATGTGGTCATTCTGCCTCAGGACAACACCCTGGAGAACACCATGGCCAAGCTGGCCACCAGCGGCATCCCCTATGTGATGTTCGACCGTATCATCGACTCCGCTGCTTCCACTGCTGTTGCCTGCGTCAAGGGCGATAACAATGGCATCGGCGCCGAGACCGCCAAGCGCTTCATCGCCGACGGCATGAAGGCCGGCGACAAGGTCCTCATCATGCCCGGTGACAACTCTTCCGTTCCCACCATGCGTAACGACGGCTTCTTCAGCGTGCTGAAGGAAAATGGCTGGACCGAGGAGCAGATCGCTGCCATCCAGTCCACCGACTACACCGGCTGGAGCCGCAGCAAGGGCAAGGAGCTGTTCATCAACTGGCTGGATGCCAGCACTGTTGAGGACATCACCGCCACCAAGTGGATCTTCACCCACGACGATGAGATCGCCATGGGCATCCTGGAGGCGCTGAAGAGCTCCGAGATCGACGCCGAGAAGAAGGATGCCTTCCTGAACGCCGGTGTGCATCTGGGCACCTCCTCCGGTCTGAACGAGATCTACTCCGTGCTGAAGGGCATCCATCAGAAGGATTACACCGCTGAGGTCGCCAAGCTGGCCGATCTGTTCTCCGTTACTTACGATCCCGCGATGATCAAGGCTGCCGTGGATGACATGGTCACCCACATCGAGGGCGGTACCGTCACTCAGGACCACGTCATCGCCGTGTCCGTGGTGGATGCTACCAACGTCAACGACTTCCAGGGCTTCGGTGACGCTGTCTCCAAGTAAGTAAAGTCGTTTCCGAGGGCTTCGCGGGCGCTTCGGCGCCCGCGGGGCACCTCCCCCTTCGCAGGAGGGATCTTATCAAACAGCAAAGAGAGGCGTGCGGCATGGAATTGCTGAAAATGACCAATATCACCAAATCATTCTCCGGTGTGGAAGTGCTTTCGCACGTTGATTTTTCCGTGGAGCGCGGGGAAGTACACGCGCTGCTGGGAGAGAACGGCGCCGGTAAGTCCACATTGATGAACATCCTGGCGGGTGTGCATCAGCGGGATGAGGGCGAGATCGAGTTTGACGGGGAGCAAATGCATGACATTTCCGTCAAGCGGACAGAACAGGCAGGTATCGCCTTTGTACACCAGGAGTTGAACCTGTTTAACGATCTGAAGGTGTACGAGAACATTTTTCTTCGCAAAGAACTGCTGACCAAGCTGGGCACGCTGGATAAGCGGGCCATGCTGGAGCAGACGCGTCAGCTGATGAGCGACCTGGGCGTGGATATCGACCCCAACGCCCTGGTAGACGAGCTGGAGACCAGCAAAAAGCAGCTGCTGGAGATCGCAAAGGCACTTCACGCCAATGCGAAGCTCTTTATTCTGGACGAGCCGACCACCGCACTGAACAACGCGGAGATCGAGCACCTGTTCAGTATCGTGCGGCGATTGAAGGAGCAGGGCAAGTCCTTCATCTTCATCTCCCACAAAATGAACGAGATATTTACCATCGCGGACCGCTACACGGTCCTGCGGAATGGATGCTTTATTCAGTCCGGCAATATTGCCGACACCACGCCGGAGGCCGTCACCCGCCTGATGGTGGGCAGCAGCTACTCCGAGGCTTCGGTGTACCAGCCCCGCCAGCTGGGTGATGTGGCGCTGAAGCTGGAGCACCTCAGCGGCGACGGGTTCGAGAACGTGGATCTGGAGGTGCGTAAGGGCGAGATCATCGGCCTGACGGGCCTGAAGGGCGCCGGTGTCAGCGAGATGATGCAGGCGATCTTCGGCGCGATGCCCATCAGCTCGGGCACGGTGTATGTCAACGGAGAGCCGCTGCACCACGGCGGCATACATAACGCCATGCGCCACAAGATCGGCATGATCCCCGCCAACCGCAAGGAAAACTCCGTCATCCCGGATTTCACGCTGCTGGAGAACAACTACATCTCCGAGCACACGCTTTCTGCCAATCACCAGCTGATCCGCGGGCGGAAAGAGGTGGCGCAGTACAACAGGATGCGGGATATGCTGAACATCAAGGCCAACAGCCATGACGACCTGATCCTGTCACTGTCCGGCGGCAACCAGCAGAAGGTGATCCTGGGCCGGTGGCTCACCACTGAGGCGGATATCCTTATCATGGATAACCCCACCCAGGGTATCGACGTGGGTGCCAAGGCGGAGATCTACAAGCTGATCCTGGAGCTGGCCGAGAAGGGCAAGACCATCTTGGTCAACACCCTGGAGATACCGGAGATACAGAAGATCGCGGATCGCTGTGTGGTGTTCTACCACGGGCATATCCAGACCATTCTGCCCCGTGAGGAGATCACGGAGGAGAGAGTCATGCTGTATGCGACCAATGTGATACACGCAACGGAGGGAGAGGTAAACGTATGAGTCAGAACACGGAACTGAAGGCCCAGGCCAAAAAACCGGGGCTGAACAAGAAGGGCATTGCCGCCTGGATCAATAATTACAGCTTTATCCTCATCGCACTGGCGATCTTCATCGCCTATCTGTTTATTAACCACGGCGCGACCACCTGGAGTGGCGTGATGAACATCCTGCGGCACTCCGCTGTGGTGGGCATCATGGCCTTCGGCATGGGCCTGGTCATCATCACCGGCGGCATCGACCTGTCCGTGGGCTCCATGCTGGCGCTGGTGGGCAGCTTCTCCGTGGTGGTGTTCAATGCCACGGACAGCGTGTTCCTCACATTGCTGTTCGCCCTGGTGGCCGGCGGCTTGTGCGGCCTGTTCAACGGTGTGCTCATCGGCCTGGTGAAAATGCCCGCGTTCATCGTGACGCTGGCCACAATGCTGATCTTCCGTTCGGTGGCTCAGTACTACCTGCGGACTACCGGGTCCTCCATCTTCAACATGACCGGCACGTTGGACCACTATGCCAGCTTCTACGGCTTCGGCCAGCTGAAGATCGCCACCGTTCCCGTGGTGGGCATCGTGCTGCTGGTGGTCACGGTCATCATGGTGTTCATATCCACCTGCACCAAGTTTGGCAAGACCGTCTATGCCCTGGGCAGCAATGAGCGCGCCGCAGCCCTGGCCGGTATCAACGTCAACCGTACCCGTGTGGCGGTCTATGTCATCACCGGCATACTCACCGGCCTGAGCGCTTTCCTGTGGCTGGCCATGAACGGCTCCGTCGACCCGGCCACCCTCGGTAAGAGTAACGAGATGTACGCCATCGCCGCGGTGGTCATCGGCGGTATCAGCATGAGCGGCGGCAAGGGCAAGCTGCTGGGCGTTCTGTTCGGCGCCATGAGCTATACCATCATCGACAAGATCATCGCCTCCCTGCAGGTGGACGCTCTGATCAACGATACCATCAAGGGCTCGATTTTGCTGGTGGCCGTTATCATCCAGCTGGTGGTGCCCATGATCCGTTCCCGCGTAAAAACGAAACATACTTCGGAGGTGTAATAACATGAAAAAGTACGCTGATGTGAGTAAGGTCGTCTACGATCCCAAGGGGACCGACCCCTTTACCTTCCGTTGGTATGACCCGGACGAGGTCATCGCCGGCAAGAAAATGCGTGAGCATCTGAAGTTCGCGTTGAGCTATTGGCATACCATCGACGCCGAGGGCGTGGATATGTTCGGCTCCGGCACCATGGATAAGTCCATGGGGCAGACAGACCCCATGGCCAAGTTCCGCGCCAAGGCGGACTTCGCCTTCGAGCTGATGGAAAAGCTGAACATCGACTACTACTGCTTCCATGACGTGGACATCGCCCCGGAGGGCGCTACCCTGGCCGAGAGCATCGCCAATTTCCGCGTGATGGTGGATTATCTGTACGAGCTGCAGAAGAAGACCGGCAAGAAGTGCCTGTGGGTCACCGCCAACAACTTCGGCGACAAGAAGTTCATGGCTGGTGCCGCCACCTCCTGCTGCGCCGATGTGTTTGCCGCTGCCGCTGCCAAGGTCCGGGCCTGCCTGGACGCCGCGGTGAAGCTGGGCGCCACCGGCTATGTATTCTGGGGCGGCCGCGAGGGCTATGACACCCTGCTGAACACCGACATGGGGCTGGAGCTGGACAACATGGCCCGATTCCTGCGTATGGCCCGTGACTACGGCCGCAAGATCGGCTTTACCGGCGATTTCTATCTGGAGCCCAAGCCGAAGGAGCCCACCAAGCACCAGTACGACTTCGACGTGGCCACCTGCATGAACTTCCTGCGGAAGTACGACCTGACGGCGGATTTCAAGATGAACATCGAGGCCAACCACGCCACCCTGGCGGGCCATACCTTCGAGCATGAGCTGCGTACCGCTATCGTCAACGGCAGCTTCGGTTCCATCGACGCCAACGAGGGCGACTATCTGCTGGGATGGGATACCGACCAGTTCCCCGCCAACGTGTACAGCGCCACCTACTGCATGATGGAGGTCCTCCGCGCCGGCGGCTTTACCAACGGCGGCCTGAACTTTGACGCCAAGGCCCGCCGTCAGTCCAACACCTTCGAGGATATCCTGCTGGCCTATATCTCCGGTATGGACACCTTTGCCCTGGGTCTCCGCAAGGCGCTGGAACTGAAAGCGGATGGCCGTCTGGACCAGTTCGTCAAGGAGCGCTACAGCAGCTATGACAGCGGTGTGGGCAAGAAGATCGTGGACGGCGAGATGACCCTGGAGTCTCTGGCGGATTACGCCGAGGGCCTCAAGAGCTTCGATGTGCCCAGCGGCCGTCAGGAGTATCTGGAATCTGTGGTCAACCGGGTGCTGTTCCACTGAGAAATGACATATTGCGGGCCGCCCGAGAGGGCGGCCCTGCCTAAAGGAGGCGCAAGGCTATGAAGGAATATTTGCTGGGTATCGACCTGGGCACCTCCGGTACCAAGACGGTGCTGTTCCGCAGTGACGGCACGGCCATGGCCGCCCACACGGTGGAATACCCCCTCTACCAGCCCCAGAACGGCTGGGCTGAGCAGGAGCCGTCCGACTGGTGGCGTGCTGTGCGGGAGACGGTGCAGGCCGTGCTGCACAAAAGCGGTGTGGCCGCCGCCGATATTGCCGGTGTGGGTATCTCCGGACAGATGCACGGCCTGGTGATGCTGGACGAGAGGGGAGAGGTGCTGCACCGCAGCATCCTGTGGTGCGATGGCCGCACCGGCGAGGAGTGCCGTGAGATCACCGAGACTGTGGGCGCGGAGAAACTCATCGCCATCACCGCGAACCCCGCCCTGGCGGGCTTTACCGCTGGGAAGATCCTGTGGGTGCGGAAGCATCTGCCGGAGGTCTACAAGGCCTGCCGTCATATCCTGCTGCCCAAGGATTACATTCGCTACTGCCTCACCGGCCAGTTTGCCACCGAGGTATCCGACGCCTCCGGCATGAACCTGCTGGACGTGCCCCGGCGGCAGTGGTCTGACGAGATACTGAACAAGCTGGACATCGACCCGGCGCTGCTGGGCCGGATGTACGAGTCTGTGGACGTGACCGGAACGGTGACGGCGGAAGCTGCCGCCCTGACCGGCCTGGCCGAGGGTACGCCCGTGGTGGGCGGCGCGGGCGACAACGCCGCCGCGGCTGTGGGCACCGGTACTGTCCGCTACGGAAAGGCCTTTACGACGCTGGGCACCTCCGGCGTGGTCTTTGCCCATGCGGACAGCGTTTCCATCGACCCGGCGGGCCGCGTACACACCTTCTGCTCCGCCGTTCCCGGCAAGTGGGCGGTAATGAGCTGCACGCTGGCGGCGGGTCAGTCCCTGCGTTGGCTGCGGGATACCTGCTGTGCCGGCGAGGTGGCCGAGGCGGCCAAACAGGGCGTGGACCCCTACGAGCTGATGACGGCCCTGGCCGAGAAAACCCCCATCGGCGCCGACGGCCTGTTGTTCCTGCCCTATCTGATGGGCGAGCGATCCCCGCTGTTGGACGAGAAGGCCCGGGGCGCGTTTATCGGCCTGTCCGGCGGCCATGGCCGCGGCCACCTGATTCGCGCTGTGCTGGAGGGCGTTACCTACTCCCAGCGTCAGTGCGTGGATGTGCTCCGTGGCATGAATGTGCCTACGGAGGAAATGATGGCCTGCGGCGGCGGCGCGCGGAGCGCATTCTGGCGTCAAATGCTGGCCGATGTGTACGGCTGCCCCATCCAGACCGCCAAGGCGGCGTTGGAGGGCCCGGCGCTGGGCGTGGCTATTCTGGCCGGTGTTGGCACCGGTGTGTATCCCTCCGTGGAGAGCGCCTGCGATGCCATCGTCAAGCCGGATACCGTTCTGTACCCCGATGCGGAATGTGGCCGCGCCTATGAGCCCTACTACCAGCTCTATCTGCGGCAATATCCCGCGCTGCGGGAGACCTTCCATGCCCTGGCCGCCATGAGGAGCCGGGCATGAGCGGCGCAAAGCGTACCCTGCCGCTGCTGGCGGTCCTGTGCTTCGCTCTGTTTCTGCTGTACGGCGTCTATTTCAATGCCTTTGGCGCCAACGCCGAGTCCATGATGGCCTTTTTCGGCATCACCGAAAGCCGCCAGGGCTTCGTGATGACCATTCAGTCCCTGGGCGGCATCGTGATGACGGTGCTGCTGGGCCTGTTCGGCGAACGGCTCCACAAGCTGTACGGCCTGCTGGCCGGCGCGGTGCTGGTGGGCGTGGCCGGTGTGACCATCGGCACCATGCCCCTGTACGGCAATGACAGCTACGGGCTGCTGCTGGTGTTTGCGCTGATCGGCGGTGTGGGCTATATCACGATCGACCTACTGATGAACGGCGTCATCGCCGACGTGTTTTCCGAGAAGAAGAGCACGCTGCTGCCCATCGTTCACGGCTTCTACGGTCTGGGCGCCATGCTGGCGCCCCTGCTGGTGACATGGCTTACCGACAGCGGCCGCCCCGCCACCTTTGCCGTACCGTATCTGGTGCTGGGCGCGGCGGCGCTGGTGTTGGGCGCGGTGTTCTGGACGGTGTCCCGCCGCGCCACGCCCCACACGCCCTACGCCGATATGACGGCCCTGCGGGACAGGTCCGTGGCCAACCCGGCGGAGATCTTTCGTGACAAGCGCGCATGGCTCTATCTGCTGTGCTGTTTCCTGTATCTGTGCTTCCAGAACGGCATCGCCGTCTGGCTGCCCAACTACTACAAGACCGTGCACCGCATGGCAGGCGGCGCGGCCAACGCCATGCTCACCCTGTTTTTCCTGGGCGCACTGGTGGTCCGTATGCTCTCGCCGCTGGTGTATAAGCGTATGTCGGTGCGGACGTTCTATCTGCTTACCTGTTTTTTGTCGGCCGGCGTGTTTGCGGTTTTGCTGCTGACGCCGTCTTTGGCCGTCCAGCGGGTGCTTCTGGTGCTGCTGGGCCTGCTGCAGGGCGCGGAGGTCCCGGCCCTGGTGATCCTTTGCTGCGAGACGTTCCCCACTCGGACGGCTTCGGCCTCATCCATCATCGTGCTGGGCGTATCTCTGTCAGCACTGATCGCGCCCACGGTGCTGGGGCGGCTCATCGAGCAGGTAGGCTACGGCATCCCCCTGTGGGGCCTGACGGCCTGCCTGCCGCTGTCGGCGGCGGTGCTGCTGGCCATACGCCGTGACGCACCGGTGCGGGCATGACCTTGCTTTTTTCCCCGGGCAGCGGGCAAGAAACTTCTTCATGGGCGCTACTCCCGCCCACCAAACCTTCCTTATAAAAAACTTCCTTCCTTTATCTCGCTGCCTTTGCTTCAGGCCGTCGGAGGTGTCATTGACGCCTCCGACGGCCTGTGGGCTTTGCGGCTATGCGGGGCGCCCTTGCCGTTTTCCCTGCAAAGCACGCTGCATTCCGCAGTATTTTTGGCAATTTTATTTCGGAAAAGTATTACTTTTTTCCTGTGCTGTGCTATCTTACAGGCGACGGTTAGCCACATCTAACTGCTGCAAAATATAGAGGAGCGATCTGCCATGAAGAGATTTGCCATGTTTGCCGCCGGTGTGCTGTTCGGCACCACCGGCATTAAGGTCCTGGGCAGCAAGGACACCAAGAAAGCCTAGGGGCACTTTTTTCACGCATTTTTTATAGCCGCAGTCACAGTACGGTCCGCCGGAGGCCAGGGTATACGTCCGCACAAAGCTTGTCGCGCCGCCGGTCTCACTCATGGTATAGTCCGGATGACACAGAGCCAGCGTCAGGTCGTACGATCCCAGTTCCTGCATCAGTGTGCAGATACCGCACCGGGTAAACCGCCCTTCATAGCCGCTGCCGTCCGGGTATTCGTAAAAGTCCGTCAGCCGTTCCACGTCCGGCCGTTCTGGCATGGACAGAACAAATGCGCCAAGCAGGGCACAGTTGACGATATTCATCTTAAAGCGGTCCGCTGTCAGCTGCCGCCGAACAGATACCCAAGGACGCACGGGGCCGTTTCATCACCGGAGATACTGCTTTAAAGCATCTCTCCGTTTTGCATGTGGAATGCGAAATACAAAAAGCCGCACGGGAACACCGTACGGCTGGCTTTGCAGGCACAAGGCCTACCGTTATCCAATAATACCCTATTTCGACTGCATTTTCAATCTGAACATCTTAAGGCGTTTTTTGCTCCCAAATTCCGTGTGGTTGTCTCAGTTTTGCCTGTGTGGGTCAGGTTGTGGGTCAAATGAGAAAACGGCGGCAAATTGAACTTGCCGCCACATTACTGTTTTCGCACTTTGACCCATATTTTTCAGCAACTTATGTGGTCAACGCAAAATGAAAAAACTGAACTTATAACGCAGAAAAGCCGCCTAAAAAGGCGGCTTTTCAAGGTTTTTTGGCCGGAGTGCGGGGGCTCAAACCCCGGGCCTCCTGCTCCCAAACTTATCGGGAAAACTTTTTATGCTCGTTTATAGCGGTTTTCAGTGCTTTTTAATTTGTTTTACTTACTCTTTGACGCTCTTATCTCCACTGTGTCCGCATGTTCCAGCGCCGTCTGTGGTAATCTATGTGGTCAAAAACGCTTCCCGCCCGGTTTCCGGTGAACTGTTACCGGGGCCGGACGGGAAGCGTTTTGCGTTTCAGATTGTCTGCATTGTAACTCTGAGGAGGGTGTTATGCAAGTGGTTTCTGCGGGGGTGGCAGCTCAGAAGCTGCGGCGCTATAGACAAAGAATATCCTCACGCATTTGCTCTCTAAAGGTGAAACTCGCTTTCCCTCAATAACTATCGCGTTCCCGTAATTTGAGGATCATTTTAAGGGAAAGTATATTGAAATGCGAGAATGCGCATGCTCATGTGAGCGTCGTTTTTTACACTGCCTTACCCGAAGAAATACTGCTTCATATCTGAGACACCGCCATCCTTATCGCAGAACCACTCGTAATCAGAGTGGCAATTTTGGCAGTGAGCAATTACATCGAATCCGCCGGGTGAATGCTGGTTGTCGGCAATGCTCATGACCTCCAAGGGCTTCCCGCAGACTGGGCAAGGTCTGGTCTTCCTTACCTCACGAGTGGCACGCTCTCTCTGTTCTGTTTCAAGTGCATCTAAAAGACCCTGCCAAAAATTTGAATTCAGTTCATGCTCTGCGTAATCTTCAAGATGCCGCCTAATCTCATCGGCAGCCAGTACGAGAAACTTATCATCCAGAAGCTGAATGTGACGCTTGATATAATCAGCGACTACCATGGGCATACAAGTATTCCTGCCCATCGCATACCGCATTGCCGACAGCAGGATCAAGCGAAAGTCAGAGTCGCAGATCGGGGCGAGCAGATCCTGAGGGAACAGCAGAAACTCTTTGCCATTATTCGTGCATACGCGCAGCGGTCGCTGTTCTTCCGTTACCAGATTCAGTAGACTGTTAGCTTGATCCTTCAGCTCATCAACGGTGATCGATTCGTAGTCCTGAAACGGGTTTACTTCATAATTCATCATTTGACCTCCAATCAGTTTGACCTCACGATAAGGTGTTGGCATTGTAGCTCTGACTGCCCGGAGGTTCAACCGTTTCTTTTGCGACTCAAAAAGAAATTTAATAGAGTCGGAATTCGTGCGGATTTATCATTTTCTTGCTTTTTCTGCCCAAATGTGCTATCATTATAAACAACGCTGTCAAGTGTTGGAATAGGCCTTGGCAGTATGGCTGCAATAGACCGAGTGCTCTGCCAAGTGGCAGAGCATTTTTTGTAATCGGTACGGAGGAGATATTTTATGTCTGTGAGTTATAAAAAACTCTGGAAGCTGCTTATCGATAAAGACATGAAAAAGAAAGACTTGTGTGAAAAGGCGGGTATCAGCCCAGCTTCCGTCACCAAAATGGGCCGGAATGGGCATGTCACCACAGAGATACTCGTGAAGATTTGTGCGGCGCTGGATTGTAGAATTGAGGATATTGTGGAGATCGTACCTGACTAAGGACTGACATATTTTCGGGTGTATTAAGTTGCTTTGTTGCAGGAGGGCTAAATGGTTGACAATGTTTTTATCCAATGTGACTATTGTAAGGCTAAGATCCGCATGCGTTTTCAAATGGGGTACTTTGATATTCCCTTTGATTTTCCCTGCCCAGAATGCGGAGTACATATTCACGGATTGAGAAAAATTACAGAAGAGCATTCGCTGAAACTCAATAACGCTGCTGTTGTTGAGTTTGACTTAAATGAGCCTCATTATTATGCGGACTTCTCTGTAGAGCTTCCCCATGCCAAGACAACCAAATTCGAATCCATCGAGAAAATAGTCACCAAAGGATTCAGTCCATTTTTAATGTCTTCGAACCTTTATAAAGAAGATGACTATATACATTTAATTGCGGATATGCAAAGATTCCTCTCGTTTAGAGACTTTTTTCAGCTGAAATTAGCTCCTCTTTATGATTTGTTCTTCAACGGGCGAATTAGTTTGACACCGGAGCATTTTTTGAAGATTTCGCCAAGATTTGAAGTCAAGAATGAGCTTGATGCTATGATGGCTTTGCATCAGTCTACCATTTTAGGAATGAGTGCTATCTTGCACGATAATGCACTCAGTGAATTTGCGGAGATTACCAAAAAAATCACAGAACGCAAAACGCTTTTAAAAGTAAATCGCTTCATTGTTGCGCTGGGGGGACATGAATATTTCAGCTCTGCCTCAAAGCGCTTAATTAGTATTTATTTGCGCTGGATGAAAGATTTTGAAAAATACATTCCCGCTACGATGCTTTCGCTTGGTGGTGTTGCAGATAAACTTAATAGAGATTCCTTTGGAATTGCAACGACCAGTTTTGAGGACATGAAGGCTTTCTATGCTGATAGTTATGAATTGATACTTGATTTTGTAGATGTTGCAATTGGCCTAAATAATATTGCTGTTCGAGGTGACTACAATTGGTTCCCTACAGATAGTGTAAAAGGCAGGAAGAAAAAGCAAGTTGGGACCTTTGAAGAGTATCGAGAACTTATAAAATCGGCAAAACTTGATTTTCTGATGGATAATGAACCGTTTAGTAAAGCGATTATTCTAAATCGAAATGTGCGCAATGCAATTGCACATTTTAACTATGACTTCGATTCAGACAGTCAAAGAATTATATTTAGTGATAAGCACAAAGGCAGAGAAAACGCAGTCGAGTTATATTTGATTGATCTTGCAATTCTTTGTTACGAAAACATATCTGTTCTCACTTATTTGAACGAGCTATTGTATACATTACGAAAAATTGAATATGTAAGTGAAGGCATGTGTATTCATATAAAACGCTCCTAACTCAAAAGGCTGATTTGCCGTTAAAGAGCATTTAGAGAAGTATTTTGGTTTATCTCTTTGATTTCTGCTGAAAATGAAATATTGTTGCTGAAATGCTGACAGCCTTGTGGTATACTACAAATTATAGACCAACGATCCGGCGTCTGCCGGTGCTAACATGAGCTACGGCTCGGTCTATGAAAAATAAGCGAGCTGACCGCATGTCGGTCAAAGGAGGGCTTTATTATGCAAAAGACTATCTGCGAGTTATTCGCAGGTGTCGGCGGATTCCGATTGGGATTCGAACGACTGGAAGCGGGCTGGGAGACTACATGGTTCTCACAGTGGGAACCCGGTGCAAGGACACAATGGGCACATGACTGCTATGTGCAGCATTTTGGAGACAGTTCTGACCTAAATAATGAATTTCATACTGGAGAAGACATCAGCACGATGGACAAGCAGGCCATTCCAAACCACACACTTCTCGTGGGGGGCTTCCCTTGTCAGGACTATAGTGTGGCACACACCCTGTCGTCTTCTCATGGTATCGAAGGTAAAAAGGGCGTACTGTGGTGGCAGATAAGAGATACGATCATCGCAAAAAAACCACCGTTCTGCATCTTCGAGAATGTTGATAGATTACTTAAATCTCCGGCCAAACAGAGGGGACGTGACTTCGGCGTTATTCTTGCGTGTCTTGCCAAGGAAGGCTATAGTGTGGAGTGGCGAGTTGTTAATGCAGCACAATACGGTGCAGCGCAGCGTCGTCGTAGGATATTCATCTTCGCATACAGAAACGACACGATTTATGGACAGAAGATGGCCGACATATCTGCAGATGTGATCATCAAAGATGGTGGCCTTATGGCGAAAGCCTTCCCCATTCAAAATATAGGCCAGATAACGGAGACGGTTATCGGCGGGGACATCGTAGATGTGAGCGATAACTTTGCCTTCACATTCGAAACCGCAGGTTATATGCGCAAAGATAGAATTTATACATCGAAAGTAATTGAGCAGGAGGAAGAACCAATCGCTCTTGGAAAAATCCTGCAGAAGAATGTTGATGACAAATTCTATATTAACGGAAAGCGATTGCATCGGGACATATCCATTCCACCCTCACTCGGCCTTATTATTGAAAAGCCGGAATTTCTCAGCTATATGACGGGCCTTGAAAATCTGAAGCAACTTGCGGCAATCAATAAGAAAGTCTCCGATGATACGATCAAAGAGTATATGCGGCTTTTTGAGCTTGACCCAGAGTCAAAACAAACTATGCGCCGGTATTCTCTCGGCATGAAGCAGAAAATTGGGATTATTCAAGCACTCATGGAAAACCCGGATATTCTCATTTTAGACGAGCCGTTTAATGCGTTGGACGAAAAATCCGTCCTGCTTCTTCGGAAATTGCTGTGTCAGCGCCGCGACGAAGGAAAGCTGATAGTTGTGACTTCCCATCACAAAGATGACATCGAGGCAATTTGTGATGAAGTGATTGTTATGCAGGACGGAACACTAAAAGTTTAATATTGATGGGACATTGGCGTAGAAGTGATACAGCCAATCGTTAAGCGCAGCTTTGATGTGGACGATCTGATTTTGAATTTTGCAGGAATTGTTGGGTATTTCCTTGCAGCAGCAATTAAGGCCAATGATAAAACATAAAATAGAGCCGTTCGATAAAGACGGGGTAACAGGCTACTTCTTCCAGAAAGATGGCATGAGCTATATTTGCTTTGAGCGGGACGGCTGCTCCTTCTCGGTTTACGGCTCTATTGATGTGGACGAGATAGTAAAGATCGCCGCGGGCATTACGAAAAAATAATTCAAAAAATATTGTCCCCTTTTTCCTCCTTGTGCGTTATATGGGTGATACCTCAATAACAAACAAGGAGGATTCCATTTATGGCGAATCTGGAACGGAGTGTGACTGCATGAAAAAGAACACAAAAATACTTATTTTTGTAATTGCAATAGTAGTGGTGATAGGCATTTTTGCATGGGGCAATCTGCACCACAAAAACATTGATAGTCTACCCTCGTTGGAACAGGTATCAAATATGGAAGATGAAGCCCAGCTAAACAGCTATATAACTGATTTTACCAAGCAAGAGCTAACGGCTGCTTGGGGTGAGCCAACTGAAAGTAGCAGTATGGAGGATGTTTGGTATATCAATGAAAACACAAAACTGGTCATCAACTATCATAACAATGATGACCACGCAGTTATTTGTTCTATCGTGAGAAATTGATAGGGAGTGTGGTCGTTCAATGAAAAAAATAGCTAAATACAAAAAGGAGCATGAAATGAAGAAGATAACCGCCTTAATCTTTGCGCTGATCCTAACGCTGGGGCTTGTTGGCTGTAACGGAAAAACGGTCAATATCGACTTCCCGTTTGAGGTTGAAGATGTCGAAAGCGTTGAAATGTACCACTACGACGGAGTGCCCGCATCAGCAGAAAAGAAAGTAGTCGTTGCTGAAAGTGATATAAAGACCCTGTATGATATGTTCAAGGGCTTATCCCTAAAAGACAAAACGGCTGAGGAAACTGCTGGAGCGGATGTGACCAGCTTTAGATTTAACCTTTCAGACGGGACAAGTTACGATTTGATTTACGCCTGCTATGGAGCTAAAAACGGCAATTTGAAATCAGAATCAGGCGATTTTGAGTATTTCACGAGTGCGGATATTGGCTCTTATTGGAACAATTTGAATAACGAACTTGAAGCAACTCCCGTCAATGAGAGTGAACTGCCAGGAGAAGAAAGCACTTCTCAAAATGATATTCTACAAATTGGGATACGCAAGGCAACCGCAGGCGTATATGATGAAGAAGGCTTAAAATTCACATGGAGCGTTGAAAATATCGGCGATTATTCGGTGAGCTTTGATAAGAATATGATTGCCCAAATTGTTCTCAACGGAGAGGATTACGCCTTTGAAACCGAAGCCGTTACATTAGAGCCGGGTGAAGCCTATTCCGTCGATATTAGTATCCCGTATCCTGTTGCACGGCAGAACGGAACAAATAATGTGAAAATCACAGCAACAACGGGTGATACAACGGCAACCTATAAAGAGTCGTTTACTCATTGATGAAAGTAAAAAGGAGATATTATTATGTACATCACATCTATTGTTTTTACGCTGATAGCGTGGGGAGCCGGACTGCTTCTGGATGCAAATATTCATCTCGGTGATCCGCAAGGCTTTTTGTGCTTGCGGGTGCTGCTGCCCGTTTTGGCTATGGGACTTTGCCTGTTGCGGGCAATTAAAGAGAATAAGCGCGACGGAGATAAATGAAACAGAACGCGTGCGATTTACGCCTTTGAAAGATGGAAGGGGAAAGAGTTTATGAAGTGTCCTTATTGTGAAAAAGAAATGACATTGGGTTATATCCAATGTCGGGATGGCGTGTATTGGACATTGAAGAAGCAACTTGTTGCATCACTTTCTTCTTTGGGCAAGGGAAGCACTTGCCTTTCCAATGGCGCAGCGGATAATTCCAACACCGTATTTGCGTTCAAGTGCGAAGATTGCAAAAAAATCATTATTGACTATTCGAGTGAAAGATAACTATTCAGCGTATAAATCCGAACACATGAAACCGCCATTCGATGACGATTTTGCGTGCTAAAATCAAGCGGCGGTTTTGAAATATCATATTTCAAGCCGCCGTTTTCCTGTTGAAAAATTGGATCAACGGAGGGTGTGGTAAAGTCGCCCTTTTTTAAGGATACGGCGGTATCCAAGGAGGTATCGCCGTGTCCTTTTCCTTTATTGATAGTGCATTTGATCTATACTGGCTAAAAAAAGCGCACTTCCACCGTCGGGGCTATACCACTGTGGATGCGAAATCTGTCAGTATGTAAGTGAAAATGTTGTTTCGTGCGCCCGCATAGCGTCATGCTGTGCGGGCGTTTTTATATGCCTGCACCTTGGGACAATTTGTCCCAAAGCAGCCAGCCCCGGCTGCCGATCCCCGCCGTTCCTCCGTTCCGTTCACCCACCCACACATGAACCGAATGGAGGAAATACAAATGACGACCATCAATCTGAAGGACTTTTACGCTTGGTACACCCATGATGAATACATCGAAGTTTCCGACGAAGTGGCCGCCGAGCTGAAGGCGGACAAGCTGTATGAGGCAGCCTAACCAAAAAGGCAGAGGGACAATAAGAAGATCGCCTCGCGCTTTCGGTCATAGAATACGCTTCGCTCCATATTCAGCTCATCCAGCAGTTCCTTTTCTGTGCTGTTGAAACGGTGGATAAATTGTTTGGTCAGGATCTCATAGTAAAGTTCACCCCGGTCAGGGTATCGTTTCAAGCGGAGAAGGGCACGGTCGATCACATCCACCAGCATCCGGTTTTCCATCACACAGCAGACCCGTTCCTCAAACTCCTGCAGATCCATATCCGGGGCGAAGCTTTGCAGATAGATAAGCCCGGTATCAGCGTCCTGAGCGCCCAGCTCCCAGGCATACTCATGCAGTTCCTCCACCCGCTCACTGAGGACCCACACCACATCCCGGTAGATTTTCAAAATCAGCTTTACGCGGTGATAGGCCAGCTGGCTGTCAAATCCAAGGGTCGCCATCTGCCTTTTACATTTCTGCACAGTGGAGCTTTCTTTTCTCATGCCATTCTCCTCCTCCCATGTTCGCTAAACTGCGAACAAAATGCATATAACAAAGCCTGTGAACATTGGTGCGGCTGCGCCCCTCTCTCAGGAGGGGGGCTTGCCGTACCAAACTTATATGAGATTGCGTGTTTCCAACCGAATACGCATGGCCTGCTTGGAGACTTGGAAGATCTGAGCCATTTCCGCAACCAGCTGCTCATTGCTTCTGCCTGCACGCAACCGGTAAAAACTTCTTTTGATTTGCGGCAGGGGCATGAGGAGAGCAGTAGCCAAAGCATCCGCCTGCCATTCGACCAGACCATGGCTTTCATCCAAAGATGTTTTTCCTTCATAGGCAGCCACATCGCCTGTGCCGGAGTACAGCTTCTGGTGCAGGACCCAGTGCCCCAATTCGTGAGCACAGGTGAACCGCAGCCTGCCGAGGAGCCTGTCCACACAAAGCCGCTCCTCCACCAAGATCGTTCCGGCCTTGACTGCAATCAGGCGGTAGCGTTTTTCATCTTGGTCATATAAAATGGCCGCTCCTTCATCAAAAATCGTTTCCCCAAGGATGCTCCCGTTTTTGCGTAGGCAATGATATTCCAGAGTTAGATCAAACTTGGTCTCTATGATAGTTTCAATGGGAACTGCCTGGGGAGGCCCGTCCAACAAAACGGGATCATACTCTTGCAGGATCTTCCGTCCAATGGTTTCAATTGCGTCCAATCGATACTTTGGTACAGACAAGAAAATCCCTCCTTAGTTCTGGCGGTTCTGCAGCATTTCCATAAATGCTTTCCATTCCTCATCGGTAGCATCTACTTCCTTTGCCACTCTCAATGCTGCGCGGACGATGTCATGCTGGCGGATATAGTCAGGCAGATCGGCCGGAACTGTCTGCCTGGAATCTGCGGCCAGATCCAGCAGCATTTCATGCTCCTGCTTATCCAATTCCAGAAAAGAAGAGATCCGCTCTACAAACGCTCCCTCTGGCGCTGGCCGGCGACCCTGCTCAATATCACACAGGTACCCATTGGAGATACCGAGGTGTTTCGCGGTATCCCGGAGATTTAATTTGGCCTCTTTGCGCCGTGTGCTGATGAAAGCTCCAAAGGTCACTGGTCTCCCTCCTTCATAGAGTTTCGCTGGTTTGCGAACATCTTGTTTATATTATAACTGGCACATCCGTTCGATACAAGGGCAAAAAAGAAAGCAGGGGCCAGGTGTTAAAATTCCATAACACCTGGTCCCTGTTTTAGAGAAACCTGTGGGCGATCCGCTTCATTTCTTCTATACACTCTTGGGGTGCTATGATCTGAATCCCACCCATAAATTTGAATACCCAGCCGTAAAAGGTGCCGCTTGGGTCGACTTCAATGTTTGCCGTAAAGTGTTCCTCGTCATATGTACGGGTTGGCACAGCTTCTCCATAGTGGTCTATCGCTCCTGTTCCTTTTTGTGCTGGCCGTCCGTGACACCCAGCAGATGGTCGATATTGGCCTTGACCGCCACGGCCTGCCGCATTTCCTCCTGTGCCGAGCGGTACTCGGTATAGAGCACCTTTTTCTGCGCCGCCAGTTGGCGGCGTTTTTCTTTTAGCTCTGCCATCTTAGGCAGCTTTTCACCGCCCAGCAGTTCTCCCATCGTGGCCTTGGCTGCCCGGTAGTCCGCCAACGCCGCTTCATGCTCGGCAAGGTATTTCCGGCTGTACTTGGCGGCCTTATACCCGTCAAAGACAGGTCGGGTCTTGGCGTACCGCACCACAGCTCCCATCAACTCGGATGTTGCGGACAAGTCAGCCTCCGTCCGCCGGAGCTGTTCGGTCAAAGCGTGAAAACGGGAAACGGCGTCCTCGGCCTTTGCGGAGAGCTGGTCATACTCGGTGATATTCTGCTCCTGCATGAATTGAAGTGCCGCTGCCATCTGTTTTAGGTTACGACGACACGGCCAACACCATGACCATCCGCATGACCGACACCGGCCTGAGCGAGATCAATGAGGCGGCCACTGTGTATACCGACAGCGTCAAACGCGGTTATTCCGACTGCACCATGCGGATCACCTATGCGGCGACACTGACCGCCGACGCGCAGATGGGCGATACCGACAATCCCAACGAGGTTGAGCTGACATGGCGCAGAACAAATAGCACCTACTTCGATACCCTCAAGGACTGCTGCCATGTCTACACCTACGGCGTGGATGTACTGAAGCAGTTCAGCGATAATGGTGGCAACCTGCGGAATGTGAAGTTTAAGCTGCATAACGATACCGATGACGTGTATGTGATTGCCGAGCAGAAGGATGGTGTGTATTATGCAAAGGGCTTTGTCAGTAAGAAGGCCGACGCCACCACCTTCGTTTCCAATAGCAGCGGTCACATCGTGGTCAAGGGGCTGGAGGACGATGTGTATAGCCTGACTGAGATCGCCACCGACAAGAACTATGTACTGCTGAAGGAGGCGGTCAAGATCGTTATTAAGACTGCTGAGAATGGTGAGTGCGAGAAGTGCGGTGCGAAGCTGCTGACCGCCTCCGCCACCGTCAACGGTGAGCCGGTGAGTATGACAGATGCAAACGCTGTTGTGCCGCTGCGTATCATCAACAACCCCGGCTTCGACCTGCCCAAGACGGGCGGTTATGGCGTTTGGATGTATACGGTGGGCGGCGTCCTGCTGCTGGGCGCGGCAGCGTTCATCGTGGTGAAGTCCCGCAAGCACAAGAGCGAGCAGTGAAGCGCTGGATACTGGCGGTGGCTTGCGGTGTTATGGCGGTGGGACTTCTTCTCTATCCGCTGATTGGTGAGCTGGTAAGTGAGAAATATCATTCAGACGTGGAAACCACTTACACCGCCACTATCGCGGACACCGATGATGCCGAACTGACCGTCCAGCGGCAGGCTGCGGAGCAGTACAACGCCATGCTGTCCGGCACAGCGGCCATCACAGAGGGAGGGGCATCCGCCCCTCCCTTGCCCTATGCCGAACAGCTCGCGGTGGGCGGTATCATGGCCTATGTGGACATTCCCAAAATAGATGTGTACCTGCCCGTGCAGCATGGTACGGACGCGGAGACATTGAAGCGCGCCGTGGGCCATGTAGCAGGGACTTCCCTGCCGGTGGGTGGCAGCAGCACCCATGCGGTGCTGTCGGCGCACAGTGGGATGGCGAGTTCCAAGCTGTTTTCGGACATCGACCAGCTTACAGAGGGCGATACATTTTACATCCATGTGCTGGGTGAGGTGCTGGCATACAAAGTAGACGCCATAAACACGGTACTGCCGACAGATACGAGACTGCTCCAAATCGAGGAAGGCAAGGACTATGTAACGCTGGTGACTTGTACGCCGTTCGGGATCAACACCCACCGACTGCTGGTGCGAGGGCATCGGGTGCCGTATACGTCAGAGCAGGACGCCGTTGCCACCGAAACGCAGAAAACGGCATCCTCGTGGACACAGCACTACCTCACCGGCGTGGGCATTGGCCTTGGCGTGGTGGCCGTGGTCGGTGGTGCTTACTTTTGGGTGAGGAGGGCGCGTCATGCGTAAGGCACCCTTTGTACTGGCGGCGCTGCTGGCGGTGGCGGGCATCTGCGTCATGCTGTGGCCGGTGTTCACGGGACACAGGCTGCAAGCTAACACAGATGAGGCCGTGCAGAGTTTCCTCGAAGAACGGAAGCCGGAGCAGCAGTACCCCGAACTGCTGGCAGCCTTACGGGAGTACAACCAGCGCATCCACGCCGAAAAGCAATCCGGCCTTGTTGATCTCGAAGCCTGTGAAACGCCCGCCGCTGACCTTGTGGCATACGGAATCGAGGACGAGATCATATCCGAACAACATTCCCGCAAAGCTGGAAATCATCAAGGCAAGCGAGATCACACCCAGGGAGGTGCGCTGGCTGTGGTATCCCTATATCCCCTTCGGCAAGGTCACACTGCTGCAAGGCGACCCCGGCGACGGCAAGAGTATGGGGGATGTGCCACGCATAGAGCTTTTTGCGCGGCAAAAGTCCGCCGGCTGGGACGTGTGGGGCAACGAAGTGGAAAGTGATATTGTCTTTCCGCCGTATAGCAAGTGAGGGGCAGTATATGGAAATCAAAATCAACAAAGAGATACGCAGCTACAAGGAAACCGTCTACTTCGGCCTGACAGCGCGGCAGTTGACCTGTTCGCTGCTGGCGGTGGGTACGGCGGTGGGGCTGTACTTCGCCCTGCGGGGCGTGTTAGACCGCGAGACACTGGGGTGGCTGTGCATCGTGGGTGCTGCGCCTATGGCGGCGGCTGGCTTCTTTCACTACAACGGCCTGACACTGGAGCAATTCCTGTGGGCATGGTGCAAGACTAATTTTCTACTGGCCGGTCGGCGGCTGTGGCACAGCGAAAACTACCTACACGACCTTTGGGAGAAGGAGGAGAAGAAGTGAGAAAACTATTCAAGGGCCGCAGCACGGAACGGGACGCATTTCGCATTCCCCGCAGTGTGCAGCAGTCCATCCCCATCAAGCGCATTTATAAGGACGGTGTTTTTCAGGTAAGCGGCAGGTTTTCCAAGACCTGGCGCTTTTTTGATGTCAATTACGCCGTGGCCTCGCCGGAAAAGCAAATGGAGCTGTTTTTAGGCTACTGCGGCGTTCTCAACAGCCTGCCCATCGACGTGGGCATCAAGCTGACGCTGGTGAACCGTCAGCTTAACCGACAGGAGTTCAGCCAAAACCTCCTGATGGCCTACCGGCAGGATGGCCGCGACTATATGCGCCGCGAGTACAACGACATTCTGCTGGACAGGGCCACCGGCAGCAACAATCTGGTGCAGGAGAAGTACATCACCGTATTCGTGGCCAAGCACAGTATCGAGGAGGCCCGCACCTTCTTCGCCCGCGTCGGCACCGACCTGACCGCTGGCTTGAGCCGCATGGATTCCGGCATACGGGAAATCACCCTCAACGAGCGCCTGCGGCTGTTCCATGACTTCTTCCGCGTGGGGCAGGAATCTGCCTTCGCCTTCGACCTGCAAACCGCCCAGCGGCGCGGCCACGACTTCCGCGACGCCATCGCGCCGGAGTCGCTGCAATTCTTCCCCGACCACTACGCCGTGGACGAGCGCGTAGGCCGCACCCTGTTCCTGCGGGAGTACGCCAGCTTCATCAAAGACACCATGATAACCGAGCTGATGGACTACCCCCGGAACATGATGCTGTCCATCGACATTGTGCCGGTGGCCACTGACGAGGCTGTGTCGGAGATGCACCGGCGTATCATGGCGGTGGAAAGCGACATTACCCGTTGGCAGCAGCGGCAGAACCACCACAACAATTTCTCCGCCAATATTCCCTATGATCTGGAGCAGATGCGGAAAGAGACGCGGGAGTTTTTGGACGACCTTACCGCCCGCGACCAGCGGATGATGTACGCGCTGGTCACGCTGACTCATCTTGCCGACAGCGAGGAGCAGTTGGAGCAGGACACGGAGGCCCTGTCCGCCATTGGCCGTTCCCACGGCTGCCAGTTTGCCATCATGAAGCACCAGCAGGAGGACGCACTGAACACGGTGCTGCCCTACGGCCTGCGGCGTATCGATGCTATGCGGACACTGACCACGGAGAGCACCGCCGTGCTGCTGCCCTTCAAGACGCAAGAGATCATGGATACCGGCGGTTTGTACTATGGCGTCAACGCTGTGTCCCGCAACCTTATCATCTGCAACCGTGACGCTCTGCTGAACGGCCACGGCCTGTATCTCGGCGTGTCCGGCAGCGGCAAGTCCATGATGGCCAAGCAGGAGATCGGCTTCGTGGGCTTGAATACCGACCACGACATTATTGTAGTAGACCCTGAGCGGGAGTATGGCCCGCTGATCCGCGCCTTGGGCGGCGAGGTCATCACCATATCCGCCTCCAACGGCAGCTATGTCAACGCACTGGACATCTCCAAAGAGTACGGCGACGGGCGCAATCCGCTGGTGCTGAAAAGCGAATTCATCATGTCTCTGTGTGAACAGCTCATGGGCGCGGGCGAGATCGGCGCAAAGGAGAAGTCCATCATCGACCGCTGTACTGCCAACATCTACCGCAAGTACATCCGTAAATATGAGGGCGACCCGCCTACGCTGAAAGACCTCTATGACGACCTCATGCGTCAGAAGGAGCCTGTCGCCCATGAAATTGCGCTGGCACTGGAGCTGTTCACCACCGGCAGCCTCAACGTGTTCGCCCATCAGACCAACATTGACACCCGCAACCGCATCACCTGCTACGACATTCAGGATTTGGGCGAGAACCTGAAGCCCATCGGCCTGCTGGTGATGCTGGACAGCATCTTGAACCGTGTTATCCGCAACCGGCAGCAGGGGCGGTATACTCACGTCTATATTGACGAGATATACCTATTCTTTGCCAGCCCCGGTGTGGGCGGCAAGAGCGCCATCAACAACTATTCCAGCGAGTTCCTGTATAAGTGCTGGAAGCGATTCCGCAAATACTACGCCACCCTCACCGGCATTACGCAGAATGTGGAGGAGTGCCTGTTATCCGACACGGCGCGGCTGATGTTCGCCAACAGCGAGTTTTTGGTACTGCTGAATCAGGCTCCTACCGACCGTGCGGAGCTGGCCAAGCTGCTGGGAGCCAGCGACGCGCAGATGGATTACGTCAGCGACGCACCGGCAGGACATGGACTTATTAAAGTCGGCTCCTGCCTTGTGCCGTTCATCAATGAGCTGCCCCGCGATACGGAGCTGTACCGCCTGATGACTACCAAGCCGGGGGAGCAAAATGCGTGACGTCAAGACCCGCACCGCCATGGAGCAGCCGAAAACGCGGCAGAAAGACGCCATACCCCGCACGGCGGTGCGTATCTTGCAGCGGCACTATGCCCAGCAGAAACAGGAACGGCAGACCCAGCGCCAGCGGCAGCCGGTGGAGTACGCCACGGAACAGGTACAGCAGAGTGCGGCAGACGCCGCCCGACTGACTTTCCGCGCCACGCGGCAGCTTCAGCGAAAGTATGTTCTGCACAAATACCGTGCCCAAAAGGTGCGGCAGCGGCAGGAGACAACGGCGGCACAGGTGCGCCAGCGGGATATGTGGCGGGGAACAGAGCAGAGCGCCACAGCGCAGAATACCACGGCGGCGGAGATACCCCGCACCGCCACAGTGCCGCGCCAATCGGCGCAAAGGCCACCTGCGCCTACCATGACCGCCGCCCAACAGCGGGCAAAGCAGCATACCCAACACGCTGCCCAGCGGCAAATGTTCCAACAGACGAAAGCCGCCGCCCGCAAAGCGGGACAGCGGCTGGAGCAGATAGCGCAGGCGGTGGGCAAGACCGTCCGCGCGGGGTTCGAGGCCATAGCCACAGCGGGCGGAGGCGTGGTGCTGTTCCTGCTGCTGGCCTTGCCGGTAATTGCAGTAGCGGCAGCGCTGTCACCGGCTGGCGTCCTTGCGGACAGTCACACCATGGAGCCCACCGGCGAGGCCATGGAGGTGTGGGAGCGCCTGCCGGACGATCTCTCCATGGAGCGGCGCATGGTCGTCACTTACGCGCTGGCGCTGGTGGGCAAGGTGGACTACTTTTGGGGCGGCAAATCGTTGGTGCTGGGCTGGGACGACCGCTGGGGTGAGCTGACGGAGGTCACAGCCGAGGGCAGCGACACCACCGGCACGGAGCAGCCCTACGGCCTTGACTGTTCCGGCTTTGTGGACTGGGCGTTTTACAACGCCAGCGGCGGCAGATACATCATCGGGCAGGGCGGCGGCGCAGCGGCGCAGCACGCCAACTGCGTGGACATAGAGTGGGACGAGGTACAGCCGGGGGACTTGCTGTTCTATTCGGAGGATGAACACGTCGGCATCGCCGTAGGCCGCGACTGGCGGGGCCGCCTGCTGGTGGTGCATTGTGCCGCTGGTACGGACGGCGTGGCGATCTCCCACCGAACTGGCTTTGAGACAGCCGCAAGACCGGTGTGGTACACAGATGAATAGAGGGCAGAGGAATTACCTCTGACCTGCTTTTATGAGAAATAGTGCAGAAACGTAGGCATTTGATTGAATATGAAACCCCAATATGATATGATCAATATACAAATAGACTCCAAATACTAAAGACAGGAGGCAGGGTATGTTTAGTACAGATAAACCGATTACCGATGTAAGCGAGGATAAATTGGGGCGCAGTGGGTTTGCAGAGCGTTTAGCAAAAGCAATTATCAATTTTAATACAGCAGATAGTTATGCAATAGCTTTACAGGGATCATGGGGATGCGGGAAAACGTCGGTATTAAACATGGCGATTTGCAAAATTGAAGAACTTGCTGGCGAAAAGACTGTCATCGTAAAATTTAATCCATGGAACTTTACGACTACGGGGCAATTGATTGATCAATTCTTTGCAACTATGTCAAATAAACTGAAACTTTCCAAAAGTGATAAGAGACTACAAACGGTTGGGGGATTGATTGAGAAATATTCATCTGTTTTGGAATATACGCAGTATATACCAGTGGTAGGGCCATATTTGGATGTGGTCAAAAGTCTGGCAAAAGCAGCCGGCAAGGAAATGAAGGAAACAGCAGATAAAAAACTACATGACGCAACGATTCAAAAAGCAAAGATTGAAGAAGCACTTAAAGAAATAGATTTTCAGATTTTAGTGGTAATCGATGATGTTGATCGTTTACCAAATGACCAAATACGTTTGATTTTTCAGTTGGTAAACTCTGTCGCAGGTTTCCCTCATACAGTCTATTTGCTGTCCTACGACAAGGACATTGTTGCTCATGCGCTGGATGATGTGCAAGGCCAACGTGGGGCAGAATATCTTGAGAAGATTATTCAAGTGCCTTTTGATATGCCGCCTATTGATGAATTCAGGGTGCGTACAATTTTGAGGGAGAAGCTTGAAGCTATACGAAAAGACACTAATAGTGAACAATTTGATGAGATGCATTGGCGACGAGTGTTTTATAATTGTATTTCTCCTCTTGTAAATACACTTCGAGATGTAAATCGCCTCTGTAATGTGTTGCCGTTTTCCTGTGAAGCTGTGCGGGGTGAAGTGGATTTTGCAGATATGGCCGGTATAACAGCTTTGCGTGTGTTTGCGCCAACAGTCTACGAATGGATACATAATAATGGGGAACATCTTACCGGAGAGATTGTGGCGAAGGAAGATAGGGACTATGAGAAACGAGTACAGGAAGAAAGCAAGAAACTATATCCAAAAGATCCTGAATTTATGTTAAAAGCAGTTGCGTGTCTATTCCCAAGATTTTCGGTTGAGACACTCTATGTAGGAGGCTGTCCAGACGAAGAACAACTGCACCAATCGATGAGAATCGCGGATCGTAGCAAATTCAATATATACTTTTCCCTATCGCTGGAGAACATCACTATACGGAGAAGTGATGTTGATAAATCGTTGCTTACTATGGATGAGGAACAATTGAGAGATTACTTGGCAATATTAACGAAGGAAGGGTATATGCAAAGCTATTTGAAGGAAGTAGAATACCATGCTTCAAGAGTGCCTGCTAATCGAGTACCCCTGCTGATAAGTGTGCTATCATTTGGGCAGGGACATATAGATAAGAATGAAGAACTATTACAAGCGAATGACATGGTTTTGTGTTCGGCTGCTATCCGTAGATTGTTTTTGCAAATTGAGGATTATGACCAAAGATACAAACTCATAGAGAGTATCATTCGCCATACAAATGAAGATTCGTTTGCGGCTATTACGCGCTTTGTGGATTCGGTCGATAGAAATTGTGAGGAACTAAAGCTGTTCCCAAGTTGCCAACTAGTGAGCGATGCAGATAGAATGCATTTGTGCAAAGTATACATAGAAGATTTGATGGTGGTATTAGGTAAAAGATCATTGCTTGAATTAGAAGAGGGGGATTTGGCGGAGTGGATTTGGAAAAAAACGGACGAGGATACCTATCGTGACTATATCAAAAAGTCATGTACAGAGGATGGGTTTGCACTGGGCTTTTTGGTTAAGTTTGTGCGCCAATATCGAAATTCGGATGGTAGCAATGCTTTATTTGATTTTGAAGATGAGCCTTACCAAGACTATTTGTCAGAAAGTGACTCAATCGCTGTTATAAATCGTATGCGAAAAAGACGGGCGTTTTGGGAATTGAAGAGAACTGATATAGAGAGTGCCGCAGCGTTTTCTCTGTTGATAGGGAAATCACATAGGGAGAAGGTTAGCATCAATGAGGTCAACAGCTTGTTATCCGAGTGGGAAAACGAATACAACGTGCGGTGATAGTATGGCTGGCTGAACCATATCCTTATCATAGCAGGTCGAAAAAGATTTGTGAAGCGCATCTTTGTCCTTGAAAACATGAGGACTTGTATAGTGGGATAGCCGCAGGGCGGCTATTCTGTGGTCCGCTAACTATGGCCGCCCGCCTGCGGCGGGCAGCCAATAATCGCCGAACGGCAGGCCGCAGGAACAGAAATGGGTGTTCATAAACGCTCAACTTTCAATGATGATGCATGAGCAAGCGTACTGCTAAAAACTCGTGAAATCCAGCATTTGCCAAGCATTTGGCAAAAACAGGAAGTACACCTCCTGATTTGTGTCGCCCCGCGAAACAAACTCCCTCTTGCAAAACGACGGAGTGTTTATCATAATAGCACCCGTAGCCCCCGAAAAGTGAATAGGCTTACCGGTCTGAAACG
>OKVH01000032.1_pt1 | contig 71861 bp, 71 predicted proteins | sample 1604791 | NCBI WGS metagenome assembly OKVH01 (sample SAMN01760919, study PRJEB22395) | human gut metagenome | reverse complement strand
CTCATGTTTAGCGGGTCCCAAGTTCAAATGTCTTATCTTGCAAGCAAGAACGACACTTTGAACTTTGTACCCTGGCATTCTCATATGATTGTAACATATTTCTTTCTCAAAAACGTAAAAAAGATATCGCAAAAAGCGACACCTTTTTCATCCCGGAAACTCCAGGCGTTATTTTTTTAAGTTTGCAAATTTGGTGAGGTTTGGCAGCCATGCAAGCTCTACCGTACCGATCGGACCATTACGCTGTTTGGCTATGATGACTTCTGCAATGTTCTTTTTCTCGGAATCTTTATTGTAATAATCATCTCGATAAAGGAACATTACAACGTCGGCATCCTGCTCGATCGCACCGGACTCTCGCAGGTCGGAAAGCATCGGTCTGTGATCCGGTCTCTGCTCTACTGCACGGCTCAGCTGAGAAAGTGCAAGCACCGGAACCTGAAGCTCTCTGGCAATCTCTTTTAAGGATCTCGAAATATCGGAAATCTCCTGCTGTCTGGAGTCTGCACGTTTGCTTCCTGTCATCAGCTGCAGGTAGTCGATCATGATGACATCCAGACCTTTTTCTGCTTTGTATTTGCGGCATTTGGAGCGAAGCTCCGCAACGGAAATACCAGGCGTGTCATCGATGATCAGGTTGGAACGTCCGACGATCCCGGCTCCTTCGATCAGTTTCGCCCAGTCATCATCGCTCAGATTTCCGGTACGAAGCTGTTGTGAATCTACCTGTGATTCGAGTGCGAACAGTCGGTTGACCAGCTGTTCTTTTGACATTTCCAAACTGAAGATCGCTGCCGTATAATTTTTCTTAAATGCCATATACTGGGCTATGTTCAGTACAAATGCGGTCTTTCCCATGGAAGGACGAGCTGCGATCAGTACCAGGTCGGAAGGCTGCATACCGGTTGTCTTGTAATCCAGATCAATAAATCCGGTCGGGATTCCGGTCACGCTTCCTTTGTTTCTCGATGCCGCTTCAATCCGGTCGAGTGCCCGCAACACGACATCTTTGATCGGCACAAAGTCTCCGGAATTTCGTTTTTGAACAATATCAAAAATCCGCTTTTCTGCTGATTCCAGAATATCTTCCAGTTTTTCTTTTTCGCTGTAGCAGTCATTTGCGATCTGTTCATTGACTTTGATCAGTTTTCGCAGAACTGCCTTTTCATGTACAATCTGTGCATAGGCATCTGCATTTGTAGAGGTCAGTGCAGAAGTCAGCAGATCTTTGACAAACTCCAGACTGCTGATCTCAGGCGGTACGTCTTTTTCACGCAGAAGATTCTGCAGCGTGATCAGATCTACCGGTTTGCCGTCATTATAAAGCTCTACGATCGCATCAAAAACAATGCCGTACTGATGCTGATAGAAATCGTCTCCACTTATGATCTCGGAGGCTTTGATGATGGCTTCCTGATCCATGAGCATAGCACCGATTACAGACTGCTCTGCCTCAACACTGTGGGGCAATACCCGCTTGATCAGTGCTTCTTCCATTTTTATGCCCCCTGTTAAATACCTTCTACTACGACTTTCAGCTCTGCTGTTACCTTCGGATGCAGCTTAATCGCAACGCTTGTTGTGCCGACTGCCTTGATCGGATCTTTCATCTGGATCTTCTTCTTATCGATATCATATCCAAGCTGTGCTTTTGCAGCTTCTGCAATTTCTTTGCTAGAAACAGAACCGAATACTTTTCCGCCTTCGCCTACTTTTACAGAAACTTTTACCTGTGCCTTTGCCAGTTCTTCTGCAAATGCTCTTGCGTCTGCCAGCTGTTCTTTTGCAACTTTTTCATCGTGTGCTTTTTTCAGTTTCAGGTCATTGATGTTCTTTGCACTTGCTTCCAGTGCAAGTTTTTTCGGGAACAGCATATTTCTTGCATATCCATCGCTTACATTTACCATTTCACCTTTTTTTCCAAGTGCTTTTACATCTTCTACAAGAATAACTTTCATTTAAATCGCTCCTTCTTCTATCATCGTTCTTATCGTACTTTTCAGCTTATCTTTTGCTTCTTCAAGTGTCACTCCGTCCAGCTGTGCCCCGGCGATATTCAGATGACCGCCTCCGCCGAGACGCTCCATAATGATCTGCACATTGACCTCATCGATGGCTCGTGCACTGATATAAATACGCTCTTTGTATTCTGTCAATACAAAAGAAGCCTTGATACCGACAATGTTCAGCAGTTCATTTGCGGCCTGAGCACCGACTACAGTCGGGCTTTCCAGATCCTCACTCGGACAGCAGCTGATCGCATAATACTGCTCAAATACTTCTGCGTGGCGAACTGCTTCTGCTCTCGCCTTATAGGAACTCATGTCGTTCCGGAACATCTTGCGGACACGCGTCACATCTGCTCCGCATCTGCGTAAGAATGCTGCCGCTTCAAAGGTGCGGACCCCTGTTTTCGCCATAAAATTGTTGGTGTCAATAATAATACCTGCATAAATACAGTCTGCTTCTTTTCCTTTCAGGCGGATATCGTCTGCAAAGTACTGCAAAATCTCTGCGATCATCTCACATGCGGATGATGCATACGGCTCAATATAGGACAGAACCGCATTTTTGATCACTTCGCTGCTCTGGCGGTGATGGTCAAGCACAACGATCGTCCTGGTCTGATTCAGGATCTCGGAACACTCTGTCATGCTTGGACGGTTCGTGTCAACAACCACCACAACGGTGTCGTGATCCACGATCTTTCTCGCCTGCTCATGTGTCACAAACATATCTTCCGGATATTCTTTGTCATTTAGGAACAGATTCACCCACTGACGGATCGATCCATTGATATCTCCGAGCACAATATGAGCTTTTTTGTCGAGAATCCTTGCCGCACGCCATACGCCGACGGCTGCCCCGAAAGAATCGATGTCCGTGATCTTATGTCCCATGATGACCACATCTTCGTGGCTTCCGATAAATTCGCGAAGTGCATGTGCCTTTACTCTTGCTTTTACACGCGTGCTCTTTTCCATCTGCTGGGACTTGCCGCCGTAGTAAGAAATTTTATCGTTATCTTTTACGACTGCCTGATCACCGCCGCGTCCAAGAGCAAGCTCAATGGCAATTCTTGAAAACTCATAATTCTGTGCATAAGTACTGCCGTTCACTCCGATACCGATACTTAAAGTGACCTTCATTTCGTTTCCGATGTTGACCGTCTTTACCTCTTCCAGAAGGGAAAAACGGTTCGCTTCCAGTTCTTCCAGTGACTTATATTTCAGAACTACAAAATACTTGTCCTTCTCAAGTTTTTTTGTGATACCGTCCAGGTTCGCCACATATTTGCTGATCTTACGGTCGATCAGTGCAAGCAAAAGGGAACGTCTTACCTCCTCCACGCTCTCAAGCACTTCATCGTAATTGTCCAGGTAGATCAGTCCGGCAACCATTTTCTGTTCCTGATTCTGACGGATGTAGTAATTCAGCTCCGTATTGTCAAACAGATACAGTGCGATCAGATAATTCCCTTCCTGCGGAATATCCACAATCGATACTTCCTCGTTGAGATCTCCCATTGAAAGTTTCTGCAGATGTGCCTGATAATCGTTTTCATTATAAAAAATCTGCACATCTGTTTCTTCCTTTTTGCACGGAAGTGCAGACGCATCAATCTCCGGAAACAGGTTTGAAATATTTTTCCGATACCTGGAATCCTTTCCTGTCACATCACAGAATGCATCATTCATCCAGAGTACTCTTCCATCCGTATCGAGTACCGCATACGGAATGGAAAAATTTTTCAGCATCCCTTTCTGGATCTGGGAATACTGGGATGCAAACGCAATCATCTCACGGAGAACAAACGGACGGTAACGCAGCATCAGAATAGACATCAGAACCCAATAAACGGCAGTAAAACAAAATACCAGAAATCCTGCTTTCACATCGATCGCAAAAACCAGGATATCCAGCATCACAAGTAAAACCGCCACGACTGCCGGCCACTGCATATAGGATTTTAATTTTCCGCTGTGCCTTACCTTCTTTTTCTTATTCATTGCATCTTCTCCAAACCCTCAGTTACTATCAAAGCCTATCATACCATTTTTTCCGGAAATAGAAAAGGTTTTTTTACGCTTCCAGCCATTCCCTGACCACCTCTCTGATAACAAGAAGCATCAGAGGACCAAGCAAAACTCCCGCCGGTCCGAAGATACAGATCCCCACATATACCACAACTGCGATAACAATGGGATATACGCCCAGCTTTTCCCCTAAAAGCCGTGGCTCCAGGAAATCCCGCGTGCTGTTGGTAATGAGAAAGAAAGTCAGGTAAGCTGCGGCATGAAAAAAGTCCCCGCGAAACAGTTCCAGTGCCGCCCACGGAAGCAAGATCGTTCCTGTCCCGATAAACGGAAGTGCATCCAGAAAACCGATCAGTATCCCGACCAGCAGGGCATAGGAATTCTGCAAAACCCACAGACCTGCCACGCACTCTGCCATCACTGCCGCCATGATCAGAAGCTGTGCCCGAAGCCACAGACCCGCCATCTGCCACAGACGTTCCCCAATCTGCACCAAATGACGAAACGTGCTGTATTTCTGCAATTTCTGACAGATTTCATCATAATCTTTGATGATCAGCAGGACAGCCACAAAGATCACAAAGAGCACACTGAACCATTCTGCGGCAACGACTGCATACCGCACGGAATATCGAAAAACCTGCGTGATATTGACTGCCTGTATTTTTTCCGACATTTTTTCAATGTTCTGGTAGACGATCTCTCTGACCGCCTCACTTTTCACCCCGAATTTCTGATTGAGCAGCACACAGCATCCGTCGATCATCGTTTCCATCTTTGCCTCGTACTGATCAATATGCAGAAAAATGCTGCGGATCTGTGCAAACAGCCGCACACCGAGGAACCACATGCATACGCCTGTTGTTCCAAGGATCAGGCTCATCATGCAGAACAAAAGACTCCCTTTTCCCACTTTCCGAAAACACGGATATTTTTGCAGACGGATGGCAGCCGGATTTAAAATCCTTACAATCAAAAAAGCCACCAGAAATGGGGCCACATAGACGAATATATATTTAAAAATGATATATACCGCCAGTATGATTCCCACAATTCCGATTGCTTTTCTGATTTTTGTATTCATCTTCGCCGCACCTTCCTTATCCGCTTTTATCGGATTTAGTATGTACGACATAATCTTTTTCATTCTGTTATCCTGTTTTTACCGGATATTGCTATTTTTTCCGGAATTTTTCAAACGCTCCTCCTTCCGGAAGAACGGTGAAATCCATCTGTTTTCCGGTTTTCGGATGCAGGAAACTTAAGCTGTAAGCACAGAGTGCCGGAGTTTCTTTTTCGCGTGTTCCTGTCGTTTTTGCGGATTTTTCGTCGTATTTTTTATCACCCGCAATCGGCATGCCCGCTCCGGAAAGCTGTACACGGATCTGATGATGCCGACCGGTCAGAAGTTCAATATCTACCAGGCTGAGATCCTCTGTTTCTTTCAGAATCGCATAACGCAGTTTGCTTTCTTTTGCACCTTTCGTTCCCTTTGGCACAATATAAGAAGTATTTGTCCTGCGGTCTCTCTGAAGATAATCAGTCAGTTCCTGATATTCTGCTGCTGTTTTTGTTTCTTTGTATACATCGGCATTTTTACGCACAACTGCACAATATCGTTTCACGACCTGACCGCTGCCCTTCCGGTCTGCAATCTGACTGCTTAAATTCGCTGCTGCCTGTTTTGTCTTGGCAAATACAATCACGCCCTGGACCGGCTGATCTAAGCGATGCACAACTCCAAGATATGGCTCTCCCGGTTTCCCGGACTCTTCCAGCAGATACAGTTTCAGAATGCTGACCATATCTTTGACTCTGGCATTTGCACTCTGAACCGGAACTCCTGCCGGTTTGCGACATACGAGAATATAGGGATCCTCATACAGAATCCCGATATTCCCTACCATTTTGATACCTTGTTTCTGATTGCTGTTTTCCGTTTTCGTTTCTCCACACATAATTCTGTCTGCCTCAGTCAGATTACAGATATTTTTTCAGTGCATCCACCTTGTCCAGTTTTTCCCATGGCAGATCCAGGTCGTTGCGTCCAAAGTGTCCGTAAGCTGCTGTCTGTTTGTAGATCGGTCTTCTCAGATCCAGCATTTTGATAATGCCGGCCGGTCTTAAATCAAAGTTCTCACGAACGATTTCTGTGATCTTTTCGTCAGAAAGTTTGCCTGTTCCGAAGGTATCTACCATAACAGAAGTCGGCTGTGCCACACCGATCGCATAAGAGAGCTGGATCTCGCATTTGTCTGCCAGTCCTGCTGCTACGATATTCTTTGCTGCGTAACGTGCTGCATAAGCTGCAGAACGGTCTACTTTTGTGCAGTCTTTTCCGGAGAATGCTCCGCCGCCGTGACGTGCATATCCGCCGTAGGTGTCTACGATGATCTTACGTCCGGTCAGTCCGCTGTCTCCGTGAGGTCCGCCGATCACGAAACGTCCGGTCGGATTTACAAAGAATTTGGTGTTCTCATCTACCAGTTCCTGTGGCAGGATCGCATCAAATACATGTTTTTTGATGTCTTCGTGGATCTGTTCCTGTGTTACGTCCGGATCATGCTGCGTAGACAGAACAACTGCATCCAGTCTTGCCGGTTTTCCGTTTTCATCATATTCTACGGTAACCTGAGTTTTTCCGTCCGGTCTTAAGTAAGGCAGTGTTCCGTCTTTGCGGATCTTGGTCAGCTGGCGTGCCAGTTTGTGTGCCAGTGCGATCGGATAAGGCATGTATTCTTCGGTTTCGTTTGTTGCAAAACCGAACATCATACCCTGGTCACCTGCACCGATTGCCTCAATCTGATCATCGGTCATCTTGTGTTCTTTTGCTTCCAGTGCTTTGTCTACACCCATAGCGATATCGCCGGACTGCTCATCGATTGCTGTGATCACACCGCAGGTATCAGCATCAAAGCCATATTTTCCTCTGGTGTATCCGATCTCACGGATCGTATCTCTTACGATTTTCTGGATATCAACGTATGCTTTTGTGGTGATCTCACCCATAACCAGTACCAAACCGGTTGTTGTTGCTGTCTCGCATGCTACACGGCTCATCGGATCCTGCTCAAGCAGTGCGTCCAGAATCGCATCAGAAATCGCGTCGCACATTTTGTCCGGATGTCCTTCTGTTACAGACTCGGATGTAAATAATAATTTCTCCATTTGTCTCTCCTTTTTTAATAAATGAATGTATGATGCCTTTGAACTGTATGGAATTTTTACAATTCTGACATCGGTAATTTTATAGTTCCTGATAATATGAAACTACATGGTTTCTTTTTATAATCCCACAGAATGCTTTTCTGTGGAACGAAAAAAGGTCCACAAAAAGCGGACCTCTTATTCCAATGATAAGTTCAATCCTCTTATTGTTCGAATACTCGCTCAGGTTGGCACCTTCCTTTAAGGGGTTGCCGTGACTTCACAGATCCTATGTATCTCCATCACTCTGAATAAGAGAAGCTATTTAATTTTCAACCAACTCTCAGTTTGAATTTCTGAATTTCCTTTTCGGTGCTAACTCGTTCAATCTCAGCACCAAGGCTGCGGAGCTTGTCTTCAAAACACTCATATCCACGCTGAATATAGACAATATCATCGACAACGGTGACACCTTCTGCTGCCAGTCCGGCGATCACCAGTGCTGCTCCGGCTCTCAGATCCGGTGCACTGACTCTTGCTCCTGTAAACCCATCGGTTCCGTAGATAATAGCAGAATTACCTTCTACTTTAATCGTCGCACCCATTCTGGTAAGCTCGTCCACATATTTGAAACGATTCTCAAAAATGCTCTCTGTCACAATACTGGTACCGTGTGCCAAAGCCAGGGCAACTACGATCTGCGGCTGCATGTCGGTCGGATACCCCGGATACGGCAGTGTCTTGACGTTTGTGCTATTTAAACGTTTGGATGCTACCACACGCACAGCATCGTCAAATTCTTCTACCTCACAGCCGATCTCGACAAGCTTTGCTGTCGTTGCTTCCAGATGTTTCGGGATGACATTTTTAACCATGACATCGCCTCTGGTCGCTGCTGCTGCAAACATAAAGGTTCCGGCTTCGATCTGGTCAGGAATAATGGAATACTCTGCCCTGTGAAGCTTCTGAACACCGCGGATACGGATCACATCGGTACCGGCACCTTTGATATTGGCACCCATGCTGTTCAGGAAGTTCGCCACATCGACAACGTGCGGCTCACGTGCTGAATTCTCGATGATCGTGTATCCCTCTGCCATAGATGCTGCCATCATGATGTTGATCGTCGCACCTACGGAAACCATATCTAAATAAATATGTGTTCCTTTCAGCTTTTCTGCCTCTGCAACGATGGAACCGTTTCGGATACTCGTTGTCGCTCCCAGTGCTTTGAATCCTTTCAGATGCAGGTCGATCGGTCTGCTGCCGATGTTGCATCCGCCCGGAAGCGGTACTTCTGCTCTTTTATATTTTCCAAGAAGTGCTCCCAACAGATAGTAGGAAGCTCTGATTTTCTTAATAAACTCGTAATCTACACTTACCTGACCGATCATAGAACCATTGATAGCCACTTTATGACGGCTGATCCTGTCAACTCTGGCTCCGATCACACTGATCGCTTCGAGCAGGACATTGATATCCTGGACATCCGGAAGATTATCGATTACCACGGTCTCATCTGTCATAATCGCCGCTGCCAAAATACCAAGTGCCGCATTTTTCGCTCCGCCGATTTCAACTTCGCCCACCAGGGGATTGCCGCCTTTAATTACATACTGTTCCATAGACACCTCTATTATTAAAATATACTCTCTATCTCTGATGCATCCGTTACCGCTCTGCATCATTATCATCATTTTTCAAATTGCTTTTTTTACTTTTTAACGAAATTCTGTAAACGTCCGGAAATGACGTAAACACCTGCGAATATGTGCCGAGGACAAAAAGCGATTCCCCTAACATCATAATTTTTATTATACCACAAACTTGGTGTTTGTAAACAAAAATTAAGATTTCAGTAAAAAGCAACGAAGATACATTTCAGGAACCGTGGATTTTAGCTATATTCTCCGTAACATTCTTGTAACAACCACTATTTTCTGCTCCGATATCGCAAAACCACCTGTTCCATCGTCTCTTCCACGCTCATGTTCGTTTCATCGACGGTGATATCAGCATATTTTTCATAAAGTGGAATGCGTTCTTCATAAAGGCTCTGCAAGGTCTGGCCTTCCTGAAGTGCGACACCTCTGCACCGCAGGTCACCGAGTCGCTCCTCCAGCTCCTCGCAGGTCAGTTTCAGATAAACGACCGTTCCGATCTCTTTTAAATGCTGCATCGCAGAATCTCTGTATACAACACTTCCGCCGGTTGCGATCACGCATCTTTCTGCCTCAATGGAAGCATTGACGCGTGCTTCAATATCAAGAAATCCTTCCGTACCAAATTCTTCGATCAGTTCCGGAAGCCTCTTTCCTTCCTGACTCTGGATCTCCAGGTCGGAATCAATAAAACGATATCCCAGTACTTTTGCAAGCACAACACCAACGGTGCTTTTTCCTGAACCCGGCATGCCGATCAGGATGACATTTTTTGAACTCTTCATTTCTTACCACCTGCCTGTTTTTTCATAACTGTATCACAGCAGATATGGTTTGTAAAGATTGCTTCTTAATGGCACATATTTTTTCCCTTCTGCACGTACACTGTAAAAAACAGTTCAGGTATCTGCCTATGTCCTCCTTTCTTTCCAGACTTCGCAGGCACAAACTTCTGCTTGCTTTTCTTCCTGCTCTTATCTTTCTCTTTTGTTCTGTTTTTTATTATGAAATCAATCATTCTTTTGTCGCTTTCTGTGATACAGTCTTTCGAAATGAAATTACAGAAAATACTTTAAATCTGCACTATACACTGGAAAACCCGGAAATTTTAAATCTTTCTGATCCGGATGTTTCGTTTGGTTCCATGAACCCGGAAGTTCTCGCAGATTCTTTTTCACAGCAGAATATTTATCTGGAAAAACTTTTCAAGTTTCCCAAAGACTGGCTTTCCACAAAAAACCGTCTCACTTATGATATTTTAACAAGTGCTTTTTCGTTACAGGCAGAGGGTGAAAAATACCTGCTTTACGATGAGCCGCTCGGTCCGTCTCTCGGCACACAGGCACAGCTGCCGGTTCTGCTTGCAGAATACAGTTTTCATAATAAAAAAGATATTGAAACGTATCTGGCTCTTCTTTCCGGGCTTCCGGAATACTATGACAGCATTCTGCAGTTTGAACGTGCCAAATCAGCTGCTGGACTTTTCATGGATGCTTCTGTCGCTCAGGGCGTGATCGACCAGTGCGATGCTTTTCTTAAGACCGGCGATCAGAATATTCTGTTTACCACTTTTGACAGCCGCATCGCCTCTCTTGATTTTTTAAATGAAACCGAAAAAGAGAAATACTGCTCTTTGAATCGGAAAGCCCTTGCCTCCTATGTTATCCCGACTTACCGGAAACTTTCCAAAGGGATTTCTGCGTTAAAAGACAGCAGCAAAAACGCTCTCGGTCTTTGTTATCTTCCGGATGGCAAAAATTATTATGCTTATCTTGTCAAAGACACGACCGGCTGTTATGACAGAGTGGAAACGATTTTTAAAAGAATCCAGTCACAGCTCGTAAAAGATATCCACAAGCTGCGTCAGATCGCACAGAAAAATCCACAATTATTTTCCGATTCCGGGGATGAAACGCTGAAAACGGTGAATGATCAGATTTCTTCTGATCCAAAGGAGATTCTGAATGATCTGAAACGGAAAATGGCAGAGGATTTTCCGGAAATCGCGGACGTGACATACGAAGTCAAATACGTTGAAAAAGCTCTGGAAGATTATTTAAGCCCGGCTTTTTATCTGACCGCACCGCTCGACAACCGCAACCAGAATGTCATCTACATAAATCCGAAAATCGGTTACCGTGGACTGGATCTCTATTCGACACTTGCACACGAAGGTTATCCGGGCCATCTGTACCAGACGATTTTCTCGAACGACTCCGGTATCCGCCCTGTCCGCAGTCTGACAAATTTCGGTGGTTATGTGGAAGGCTGGGCAACCTACGTGGAAATGCAGTCATTTTCTTACGGATGTTCTGATAATATCATTGCCGAAATCTATCGCCTGAACCGTTCTTTAAACCTCGGCATCTCTTCTTTTCTTGATATTCTGATCCATTATTATGGATATGACCGCCCGCAGACGGCAAAGGTTCTTTCGCAGTTTGGCTTAAATGGAGAAGGGACTGCCGATGCCTTTTTCAACACCATTTTGGAGGCTCCTGCAAACTATCTGAAATACTATGTTGGCTATCTTTGTTTTGAAGATTTAAAACAGGCAGCCCTGAAAAAAGAAGGTGCTTCTTTTTCTTTGAAAAATTTCCATAAAAAAATACTGGAAACAGGTCCGTGCCCATTTCCAGTATTGTATAAATACGTTCTGCAAAAATCATAATAAATTTTGCGGTTATTTCCATGATGCCAGGGTCTAAAAGTCAAAATGTCGTTCTTGCTTGCAAGATAAGACATTTGAACTTGAGACCCGCTAAACATGAGGAAGTAGCTATTTACGCAGTAAATACGCGGATTCCGAATGTTTATAGAATTGCGGGAGTTACTTTGTAACGGAGCAATTCGTAGGCATCAATCAGGGTCTAAAGGTCAAAATGTCGTTTACTGCTGATACTGCTCAAAAAAGCCGATCAGATTGGTGAGTGCCTGTGCCAGCACTTCTTCTTCCTGTTCACTCATATTTGCAATCGTCGCCTTGATCATTTTGTCGTGAAAGAGGCGATGATGCTCATATGCTCTCCGGCCTTTTTCGGTAAGAGAAATCAGCACGACCCTTCGGTCTTTTTCGCTGCGTGTACGATTTACATAACCTTTTTTTACAAGATTGTTAACCGCAATCGTCAGCGTTCCGACCGTAACAGAAAGTTTTTTGGCTACGAAAGACATATTTCGCGGTTCATCAATGCCGATTGCCTCGATGATATGCATATCGTTATTGGAGATCTCGCTGAATTCCCCCGTCCGGATCGCTTTTTCTTCCAGTGTCATAATATCATGGAACAATCGAACCAGAACATTATTTAACGTGTCGTATGTCGTACTCACAGCTTTCCTCCTTCTGCTTTTCAGGCTTTGTCTCTGTCAACTAATTCCCGGTAGACATCTCTTTTTCCGACTCCGCGGTCTTTTGCTACCTGTTTCATCGCTTCTTTTTTATCCATGCCCTGATCCAGGTATTTCTGCATATGTTCTTCGATGTCCATCTCTTTCCAGGCTGCCTGACTCTCCTCTTTCATCTGCTGCCGGCTTCTGCCCTCGAGCACCAGTACACATTCGCCTCGCGGTGCTTCCGCTTCATAGTACGCCACTGCCTCTGAAAGTGTCGTGGTGAATGCTGTCTCATGCTTTTTCGTCAGTTCCCGCAGAACCGTCATTCTGCGGTCGCCAAGTGTTTCCAGAAGTTCTTTTAAGGTACGCACCAGCCTGTGCGGTGCTTCGTAAATGATGATCGTCCTGGTCTCGTCTTTTAATTCTTCCAGAACTTCCTGTTTTTCTTTTTTATCCGATGGAAGAAATGCCTCAAAACAGAAACGTCTGGTGGATAATCCGGAAAGTGTCAGTGCCGTCACGCAGGCACAGGCTCCCGGAAGGGAAGTCACCTCAACACCGTTTTCATAGCACAGACGCACCAGATCTTCACCTGGATCGGAAATGCCCGGCGTACCGGCATCGGTGATCAGGGCGATGTCTTTCCCTTTTTTCATTTCTTCTATTAAAACATAGGCTTTTTCGATTTTATTGTATTCGTGATAACTCGTCAGCGGAGTATGGATATCAAAATGATTTAAAAGCCGGATGCTGTTTCTGGTATCCTCCGCCGCGATCAGATCGACCTCCTGAAGCACTCGCAGAACACGCATCGTAATGTCTTCCAGATTTCCGATCGGAGTTGCACACAGATACAGTTTTCCCTGATTTTCGCTCATATATTTCTCACCTTTCCGAATGCTCTTTGACCCTGGCATCATTATATCCGTAAATATCATAAATCTGCTTTGTATACACGCCCGGTTTCTCATACACGATCAGCGGCGGCTCACAGGTGATCCTTGATTTTGCACCTTTCATGGCTTCGATCAGGACCATGTTCGGTTCTTTATCGATATACGGATGCACCATCTGCATTCTCTTTGGCTCAAGTCCGTACTTCACAAGCAGATAAAAAATCTCCGCCAGCCGGAACGGTCGATGTACCAGATAAAACTTTCCGCTGTTTTTCAGAAGTTTTGCTGTCTGGACGATGATGTCCTCCAGCGTGCAGTAGACTTCATGCCTTGCGATCATTTTTGCATTATCCGGATTGACCAGACCGTGATGCTCGATCATATACGGCGGATTACTTGTGACTACATGAAAAGAAGCCGAAGCAAACAATGTCCCGGCCTCCTTGATATCGCCTTCTACAATAGAGATTCGCTCTTCCAGATGATTATACCGAATGCTTCGCATCGCCATATCCGCACTCTCATGCTGTATCTCAAGACCGGTAAAATGTCCGGCTTTTGTCTTTGCCGCCATCAGGATCGGGATAACTCCAGTCCCGGTACCAATATCCAGAACGTTATCTCCCGGCTTTGCCTTTGCGAATCCGGAAAGCAAAACCGCATCCATTCCAAAACAGAATTTTTTCGGATTCTGGATGATATGGTACCCGCTTCTCTGCAGATCATCCAGTCTCTCATCCGGATACAGTTTAATTGTCATTTAGTTTTGATTTTCCTTCCTTTTTCTCCATTGCTTCGAGTTTCTTCAGCTCTTGTTCTTCCTGTTTCCCTGCCCCGCCGTTTTTCTCTTTTCTTCTGCGAGGTTTGAACTTGAGCTGTTTGACATCGTATTCACGGATCTCTTTTTCGTCCCCGACTTCCACAACCACTTTTACGGTCTGACGAAGCACGTTGACACTGTGTACTTCTCCTTTTAAACCGTCCTCAGTCGTCACCGTATCATTGACCGCCGGCAGACGGCTGTTCAGATACTCGTAAGTCTCCTCTTCATTTTTCAGGCAGCACATCAGTCTTCCGCAGACACCGGAGATCTTGGTCGGATTCAGTGAAAGATTCTGCTCTTTTGCCATCTTGATTGAAACCGGTGCGAACTCAGATAAGAATGTATGGCAGCAAAGCGGTCTTCCGCAGATGCCGATACCTCCAAGCAGTTTTGTCTCATCCCGCACACCGATCTGACGAAGCTCGATACGTGTCTTAAATACGGATGCCAGATCTTTTACCAGATCACGGAAATCGATTCTGCCGTCCGCCGTGAAATAAAACAGGACTTTGTTGTTATCAAACGTATATTCTGCATCGATCAGCTTCATATCCAGCTTATGTTTGCGGATCTTCTCGGCACAGATACGCATAGCATCCTTTTCCTTTGCCAAATTGCGTTCTACTCTTGCATCGTCATCCGGTGTTGCGATACGCATAACGGCTTTCAGCGGCTGAACTACTTCGTCATCCGGAATCTCCTTTGGATTGGCTACGACGCTGCCGTATTCGATTCCTCTTGCTGTCTCAACGATCACATGGTCTCCCTTTTTGATCGGCAGTTTTTTCGGATCAAAGTAATAAATCTTCCCGGCCGTGCGAAAACGGACACCAACAATTTTTATCATTATACCAAATTCTCCTTTATAAGAAGAAACAGCAGTTCCATGGTCAGATCAAAATTAACGTTTGCATTCAGACGCGTTTTCGCTGTCTGGAGTCCCCGCAGAATATTTTCGATACCTTCGTAGGAACTTTTATTGATCTGATCGGTGATCACATTCAGCTCATCTTTAAAAATGAGCCCATTGCTGTCTCTTGTCGCTTTAAAATACAGGATGTCACGATACCACACCGCCAGAAAATCCAGATAATCCTGAATATCAATCTTAAATTCGGATACGGATTTCACCGTTGCGATAATATCGTTGATCTCCATCTTAGATACATTTTTCAGCAGATGAAGTGCTGAATTTTTGATTTCATTAAAGCTGTCCGATGTTGCCAGCTGTACGGCTTTTCCGATATTGCCCTGTGCAAATGCCACGCAGACATCCGCCTCATAATCCGGCACCTGTACATGCTCCATCAGATACTGCTTGACTTTATCGTCTGCGACCGGTTTCAAAGAAAGCATAACGCATCTTGATAAGATGGTCGGCAGAAGTGCTGATGCATTGTTTGCAAGCAGCAGAATCACTGCATATGCAGGTGGCTCCTCGATTGTCTTCAGAAGTGCATTCTGTGCAGCCGCTGTCATTTTCTCCGCATCCGGCACAATATAAATTTTATATTTTCCACTGTATGGCTTGATCAATACATCGTTCACAATCTGTGTTCTCACATCATCCACGCTGATGCTGTTTGGCTTTTCGTGCATCAGATGTATGATGTCAGGATGGTTGCCGCTCTGTGCCTGTACACAAGAATGGCAGCTGCCACAAGGCTCTGTGCCTCCCTTTTCACACTGCAGTGTTTCCGCAAAAACATCTGCCAGCAGCTTTTTGCCGCATCCCTTTTCTCCACTCAATATATACGCATGGGACACCTTCCCAAGTTTCATCGCACTTTTCAGATGCGTAACAATCTGCTCATGTCCTACGATTTCCTCAAATCCAGGCATATGCTCACCCCTCTCTGATTTTATCATTCGTATACCCAATGATTTTCTATTATATCATAAATAAGCGGCTTTACCTAGAGTTTTTTCTTTACGATACATTTCTTTTTGAAAAAAGATACCTGTAAACGACTGACCAGTTTTATTATGTAAGATTATATCCTGATGAGAATTTACAGATATGGATAGATGCAGAAGATTCACTAGAAATCAAAAAAAGCAGCGTGAATACCTGCTTTTAATGTGGAAAGTTGAGATCGTCATTCTAAAACCCGTATTCCATAAAGAAAATTGCTATTTTATCTAATTTTCCTTCATTATATTCTGCAAAATCCAAATAATATTTTGGAATACTTACCGCTTGCATTTCTTTTTTATATAGCCATTGTCTTGTTTTGGCTTCCGGAGCAAAAATAACTGCTTGATTTTCACTGGAAAAAATCTCATTATAAGTACATGCTGAACGGTCCAAAACACACTTCCAATCCATATTCTTATCCTGAAAATATCGATTTAGTTGATTCAAAAATTTCTTTGCTTTTTGCATATAAATGACATTCACAATTGGATTATAATGTTCTCCCTCTATTACAGGAATTTCCCATACTAAACAACACGTTTTCATTTATAGATCCCTCCTTGCCAGATTTTATGTTTTCATTATTTACTCTGAAAAATAAATTCTGTAATCTTCTCAACACACTTCTGCAGTTCTTCATTCTGAAAACGCTTTTTTATTCCTGCCTTCTCCAGGTTTTCTTCCGAAAAATCAGCACTGTCTGCCAGAAAACGCCGACACATCTCATCATAATTCGGCTTTATCTGACTGCGTTCCCGATCCAAGGCCCTTGCCAGACGCATCCCGTCCTCAACCTCGACATAAATCGGCACAATTCGTTCTGCCCCATAATAATCCCGCAGTTTTTCATAGGAAACCAATGTTCCGATTGCCAGATAATCTTTTGTATCCAGATCTGTCTGCTCATCGTCTACCGTAAAATATTTCCAGACTCCGCCAACGACCTGATATGCCCGCAGCTCAATCACCTTCCCGGCATCCTGAAGCTCCGAAAGCCTTTTTTCATCCACAAAATGATACTGCACACCATCCGTCTCATTCGCTCTTGCCGGCCTTGTCGTATACAGTACGATCTGGTGCAGATTTAATTCCTTTTTTTTCAATATTTCCTTAAAAATCGTGTCTTTTCCCGATGAACTTTTGCCCATCATATAAAATATTTTTCCCATGTTTTTCCTTACTTGTTTCCAAGAATACTTCTGATATTCTTGTTGCTCACCGCCCACAGGCGGAAATTATCTCACTTCTGATTTAAAAATGCCTTGAATGGGCACTATAATTCTATGAGAATTAATATACCTCTATTGTACTCTGTCTCATTCAAGGCATTCTTGCTTTACTTGCTGATTTACATTGTTTTTGAAATTTCTACAATCTCCCATTCTTCTTTTTGTAAAAAATATTTATCACCAGTATCTCACTTATTTTTTTTCCAAACTCACATCTTCCGGCAACTCCGTAAGTCTCCTGGCTTCTTTCTCACCGAAACCTTCCCTGCACAAATTTTTATATACCAGCATTTTCCCTTTTATTTCTCCTTCCATTTTTCCTTCACTTCTTCCAATTTCTATTCCTTTTGCAATTCCCATTTTCTCCAGTCTTTCTGCTACATCACACATACTCCGGACTCCTTTCTTTTTCCTGAAAATTTCCTCATAGCGTCTGTCTCCCGTCATAACCTTTAAAAGCTTCAGCACTTCATCCACATGCCTGATCTCTGTTGGATCATCCGGGATATAATCTCTGTTTTTTCTTTTCTGTACAAAAAAATTCGCCACTACTTTAAAGTCACTGCGGAAGTGACTGATCTGCTCTTCTGTCAGCCATGCAACTTCAAAAACATGCATCTGGTAATCATTTACATACCTATCCAGACATTTAGGTATTTCCATCAGTTCTTTGATCTTTTTTCTGCTGTTCCAATGCCTGTCTGTCCCGAAATACAATACAATTGTCACCACCGGCAGCATTTTTCTTCTTTCCTGCTGTAACTGATTCCGATATGCCGACCCATCGTATCCAATGATGCGAAATGGCATATGCTTCTCCACTGTGCTCTGGTTCTCAATCCCACAGATTGCCAGTTCTACCTTTTCCTCTTTCCAATATTTTGCAATATCACGCTCCAGTTCATGAACCTTGTCATCTTCTGCCTTATACTGTGCATGAACGGTTGTATTTTCCAGATCTTCCGGTTTAATCTCCTGTTCCCCGCCAAATAGTAATCCATTTATGATATCTGCAAAAACATCATTATAATCTTCCAATACCTTTTCTGTAATATCTTTTTGTCCCATAGGCTTCGCTCCTTTTTCTGTATTTTTACCTGTATACGAAGCCATCTGTTTTGTATCTGAGCTGTATTTTTACATTTTCCGCAAATACCTTGAACTGTATCGAGATTTCCTCTCGTACAATCGTATTAGACCAAAAGATGCCATTACATAATTTTTCAGCCGCTTCGTGCAGGCTTTTGATTTGTGGATTTTCCTGCCGAATGGCATAGAATATCGAATAAGATTTGATGTATTGATTTTGTTTGTGTTTATTATACTTGCGTATGTGATGCGTGTCAACCTTTTTGTTTCTTTTTTGTTTTTTTGCAGATTTATATTCAAGGCATTCCTCGTTTTGCTTTACTGTTCCAAACTCATATCTTCCGGTAACTCCGTAAGTCTTCTGGCTTCTTTCTCATCAAAACCTTCTCTGCACAAATTCCTGTATACCAGTATTTTGCCTTCGATCTTGCCTTCTATTTTTTCCTCTGTCCTTCCTTCACTCCTGCCAATTTCGATTCCCTTGGCAATACCCATTTGCTCTAACCTTTCTGCCACATCACACATACTGTGCACCCCTTCCTTCTTTTTCCTGAAAATTTCCTCATAACGTCTATCTCCTGTCATGACCTGCAAAAGCTTCAGCACTTCATCCACATGCCTGATCTCTGTCGAATCATCCGGAATATAATCTCTGTTTTTTCTGTATTTTTTACCTGTTATACGAAGCCGCCTGTTTTGTATCTGAACTATATTTTCAGCCGCTTCGTGCAGGCTTTTGATTTTGGATTTTTCTGCCGAACGGCATAGAATATCGAATAAGATTTGATGTTTTGAATTTGTTTGTGCTTATTATACTTGGATATGTGATGCACATCAACTTTTTTGTTTCTTTTTGAGACGAGATTTGTCAAGGGTATTCTCTTCTCGAAAATACAATTTCAAAATCATTATATAAATGAGTCAGTCCTCTTCCGGGGCTGTCTCTTTTTTTTATAAAAACTTATACAATCTTAGTTTCGATTGCAGGACCCTTATCCCCACTTAATACTTTAAGCGGTATTATGGCCTTGCAAGAAAGAAATGAGGTGAACAATTATGAGCATTACAAATGCGGCGAGAAGATTTGAACAGAGATTTGACGCAAAAGCGGAGTGCTTTATTTGGCATCATCCGCTACTTGGCTTCATCTCCATCTTTGTTGGAATGCCCTTACTGGTTTTGGCGTGTGTCTGTATCAGTACGATCGTTATCGCCTTTCCTATGGCATGGCTTTTGGGTTGGTTGTAATCTTTATTTCATCTTTAAACGCACAAAAGATTACTAATGCCATTTTTAGAGGAAAGGTTTTATGATATTGGGGACAGCAAAAAAGGAGGATGAATATTATGCAAATGCTAATTGCACTCATAGGTGTATGTGCGGCAGCAATGCTGCTGTGGTATGTCTATATTTTAATGAAGGGAGATGATCAGGCATGAGCACCATGATTCAGTATGTTTTATACCTTGCCATTCTGGTTGTTTTGGCAATTCCGCTGGGCGTATACATAAAAAACGTCATGAGCGGCGAGAAAACTTTTTTGTCCAAGGTTCTGACACCGTGCGAAAACCTGATTTACAAGGTTATTCGTGTAGACAGAGAAGAACAGATGACATGGAAAAAATATGCGGTAAGTGTAATGATTTTTTCCGGTATCGGGCTTGTTTTTCTGTTCCTGCTTCAACTTCTGCAGGGAGTTCTTCCCGGAAACCCGCAGAATCTTTCCGGTGTGAAATGGGATTTGGCATTTAACACTTCTGCAAGTTTCATTACCAATACAAACTGGCAGGCATATTCCGGTGAATCCACATTGAGTTATCTCACTCAGGCTTTAGGTCTGACTGTTCAGAACTTTGTTTCCGCAGCTACAGGTATCGCCGTTCTATTTGCATTGATTCGTGGCTTTATCAAGGTGAAATCCTCCGGGTTGGGAAGCTTTTGGGTGGACTTGACCCGCATTGTGGTTCACATCCTACTCCCGCTGAATCTGGTCATTTCTCTGTTGCTGGTAGGCGGCGGCGTGATTCAGAACCTGAAAAGTGCAGAAACAGTATCCCTTGTAGAACCGATTGCCGTCAGTGCAGAAGGCGAAATTCTTGAGGATGCGGTAATTGACTTAGACACCGAAACCGTCACTGTAGATGGCGAAATCGTTTCGAATGCACAGATCGTCACCGAGCAGTTCGTACCGATGGGTCCTGCGGCCAGCCAGGTCGCAATCAAACAGACCGGCACCAACGGCGGCGGTTATATGGGCGTCAACTCCGCACATCCTTTGGAAAATTCCAATGCCTTTACCAATCTGATCGAAATGATTTCCATTCTACTGATTCCGGCGGCACTGTGTTTCACATTCGGTTCTGCGGTAAAGAACAAGAGGCAGGGTATTGCAATCTTTATGGCAATGTTTCTCTGTCTGGTTGTTGCCTTGAGCTGCATCGCCGTTACTGAACAGGTTGGAACATCCCAGCTTGCACAAAACGGCGCAGTCAATATGTCAATGGCAGAACAGGCGGGCGGCAATATGGAGGGCAAGGAGACTCGCTTCGGCATTGCTGCATCTTCTACTTGGGCAGCCTTCACCACAGCAGCTTCTAACGGCTCTGTAAATTCCATGCATGACAGCTACACGCCGCTGGGAGGCATGATAACAATGCTTTTGATGCAACTTGGCGAAGTTATTTTCGGTGGTGTGGGATGTGGCTTATATGGAATGCTTGCTTTCGCAATTCTGACCGTTTTTATTGCTGGCCTGATGGTAGGAAGAACACCAGAATTTTTAGGCAAGAAAATAGAACCATATGAAATGAAATGGTCTGTTCTGATATGTCTTGCAACCCCGATTGCAATTCTTGTTGGAAGTGGAATTGCAGCAGTATAGCCAGGTATTGAAAGCAGTTTGAATAATGTAGGAGCACATGGCTTTTCAGAACTGCTTTATACTTTTTCTTCCTGTGGTGGAAACAATGGTTCTGCCTTTGCTGGTTTTAATGGAAATACGATGTTCTTAAATCTATTATTGGGATTTGTGATGTTGTTTGCACGATTTTTGCCGATCATCGGGACACTGGCAATTTCTGGAAACCTTGCGGAGAAAAAGAAAATTGCAACAACTGCCGGTACACTTTCTACAACGAATACAATGTTTGTATTTCTGCTGATTTTTATTGTCCTGCTTGTGGGTGCATTGAGTTTCTTCCCAGTATTGGCATTAGGTCCCATTGCAGAATTTTTCCAGAGTATCGTTTAAGGAGGGATATTGTTATGACATCAAAGACGAAAAGCGCCTTCGCCGATAAGAAAATGATTGGCAGAGCGATAAAAGAATCGTTTATAAAATTAAATCCGAAAACGCAAGTGCAAAATCCGGTTATGCTGTTGGTATATTTATCTGCAATTCTAACAACTGTATTATGGATTGTTTCTTTATTTGGATTAAAAGATGCATCTAGCGGATATACATTCTCAATCGCAGTTATTCTGTGGTTTACTTGTGTTTTCGCAAATTTTGCAGAGGCAATTGCCGAGGGTAGAGGAAAAGCTCAGGCTGATGCGTTAAGAGCTTCTAAAAAAGATGTGGAAGCACATAAAATTCCATCTGCTGACAAAAAAGAGTTAATTACAAATGTATCTTCTGCTACTTTGAAAAAAGGAGATATTGTAATTGTAAAAGCAGGTGAGCAAATTCCTGGCGATGGAGAGGTAATTGAGGGAGCTGCTTCTGTAGATGAAAGTGCCATTACTGGCGAGTCTGCACCAGTTATTCGTGAAGCCGGTGGCGACAGAAGTGCCGTTACCGGAGGCACAACCGTCCTGTCCGATTGGATCGTTGTTCAGATTACGAGCGAAGCTGGAGCGAGCTTTCTTGATAAAATGATTGCAATGGTGGAAGGAGCCGCGAGGAAAAAGACCCCTAATGAAATCGCTTTGCAAATTTTTCTTGTAGCACTCTCCATTATTTTCATCCTTGTTACTATGTCTCTCTATGCATATTCTGCTTTTTCGGCAAAACAGGCAGGGATTGATAATCCAACATCTATTACAACATTGGTTGCTTTGTTAGTGTGTCTTGCACCTACTACTATTGGTGCATTGCTCTCTGCCATTGGTATCGCTGGTATGAGTAGGCTCAATCAGGCAAATGTACTTGCTATGAGTGGACGAGCGATTGAAGCTGCTGGCGATGTAGATATTCTGATGCTTGATAAAACAGGTACAATCACACTCGGTAATCGTCAGGCTCATGCGTTTATACCTGTAGACGGTGTAAGTGAAGAAGAACTTGCTGACGCAGCACAGTTATCATCTCTTGCCGATGAAACTCCAGAAGGAAGGAGTGTAGTGATTCTTGCAAAAGAAAAGTATAGAATTAGGGGGAGAGAATTAGCAGATAAGCATATGATTTTTGTCCCATTTACAGCAAAAACCAGAATGAGCGGTGTAGACTTTGATGGGAATGAAATTCGGAAGGGTGCAGCAGAATCTATGCAAGCTTATGTTACCCAGGCAGGCGGCGTCTACTCGGAGGAATGCGACCGCATTGTACAGGATATAGCAAAACAAGGCGGAACCCCTTTGGTTGTTGCAAAAAATCATAAAATCCTTGGAGTCATTCATCTGAAAGATATTATCAAGCAGGGCGTTCAGGAAAAATTTGCAGATCTTCGGAAAATGGGAATTAAGACCATTATGATTACAGGGGACAATCCGATGACTGCCGCTGCGATTGCAGCCGAGGCCGGAGTGGATGACTTTCTTGCTGAGGCAACACCTGAAGGAAAATTGTCTATGATTCGTGATTTTCAGGCAAAAGGTCATTTAGTTGCTATGACAGGCGACGGAACTAATGATGCCCCGGCTCTTGCACAGGCAGATGTGGCAGTTGCCATGAATACAGGAACACAGGCGGCAAAGGAAGCAGGTAACATGGTGGATTTGGACTCTTCACCCACAAAACTGATCGACATTGTTCGCATCGGCAAACAGCTTTTGATGACACGAGGCAGCCTGACTACCTTCTCCATTGCCAACGATGTGGCAAAATACTTTGCCATTATTCCGGCACTGTTTATGGGACTTTATCCGAGACTGTCTGCTCTGAATATTATGGGGCTACATTCCCCGCAAAGTGCTGTCCTCTCTGCGATTATTTATAATGCACTCATCATTATTGTGCTCATTCCGTTGGCGCTAAAAGGTGTGAAATATCGTGAAGTTGCTGCTGGAAAGCTGCTGTCACGGAACCTGCTGGTTTATGGTCTGGGCGGTCTGGCGGCTCCCTTTATCTTTGTGAAACTGATTGATGTTCTGCTGGTGTTCACCGGCCTGGTATAAGGAGGGGATATATCATGAAAACAATAAAAAGTGTATTACCAAAGGCAGGTATGATCTTTTTAATCTTTACTCTGCTGTGCGGCGTGATCTATACGGGTGTTGTCACAGGAATTGCTCAGCTTATTTTCTCGGATAATGCCAATGGAAGTATCATTGAAGTAGATGGGAAAAAATACGGCTGTGAGTTGCTGGGGCAGCAATATACGGATGAGTCCCATATGTGGGGGCGCATTATGAATATCGATGTTTCTACTTATACAGATGAAAACGGAAAGGCGCTGATGTATGCCGCCCCATCTAACATCTCTCCGGCAAGCGAGGAATATGCACAGCTCGTGGCAGAGCGGGTGGAAAAGCTCCGGGCTGCCGACCCGGATATGGATGAAACAGCTGTTCCGGTGGATCTTGTTACTTGTTCCGGCAGTGGGCTTGATCCCCATATTTCCCCGGCGGCAGCGGAGTATCAGGTAGCACGTATTGCAAAAGCGAATGATATGACCGATGATGAAGTACGCAAGATCATCCGAAAATGCACCGACGGTCGATTCCTTGGCATCTTTGGCGAAGAAACCGTTAATGTGTTGGAGGTCAATCTGATGCTGGATGGTATCCTGGATGAATAAATGAACATAGCAAAAATTGTGATGTCTTATGCAGGATTCTGACAAGGAAACGGCTGATTGAATTTCTGGCACAAGCTCGTGATAAAAAAGAATAAGTCCTGCATCTTTAGACGGTCTTAATACAGATACGCATTCTCTTTTACCTTCTTTACTCCCTTTGATTTATAATTAAGGGCACATAAAGGGGTATAAAGGAGGATTGCATTTGTGCAAATATCGGATGCAGAGCAAGGTGATTCTTTGTACCACAGCGGTTTTATTGATCGCTCCGGCAATGTACTTTTATTTTTTTGAGTTTGATGATCTCACACGAAAGGAACGGCTTTTATCTTCTCTTTTTCAAGCCGTGACACCACGAACGGCGGGTTTTAATACGGTGGAATTAACGGATTTAAGTGAGGCGGGACAATTTATCACCATTGCGCTGATGTTCAGGAAAAATCATTCTCGATTACATAGAACTGGATGAAAATCATGCCATGTTTGAGATTCCCATTCCCAAAGATTGGGCGGACCATTCGATTGGAGAGCTTGATATTCGTAAAAAATTCATTATAATGCACGGATGGTGCTTCTTCGTTGCGCCCCAGTTGTGATGGAATATGCTGACTTGCCCATTGAGCCGATTACCCAGAATCAAATCACACAAATAGCACTATGGAGGGATTCCAAAAAATCACCTGTCGTCGATTTTTTCATTGGATGCCTGAACAAATTTGCCGTGGATCAGTCGCAGATGTAGGTTTTGACGTTGTGTGTTATAATATTGAAAAAGGGAATCGCTTTTACTTGAGTGACAGATAGGAGGGTTAAAATGGAACTGCCAAGACAAGATCCGGATCAGCTTCTTCGTGCGATCCGTAACGATGCATCCACTAAGAAAAGCGGAAAACTCAAAATCTTTTTCGGTTATGCCGCAGGTGTCGGAAAGACCTATGCCATGCTTCAAGCGGCTCATCAGGCTAAGGAGCGTGGCATCGATGTGGTTGCTGGATACATAGAACCCCATGCCCGACCCCAGACGATGGCACTTCTGGACGGCTTGGAGCAGCTTCCTGTGAAACAAGTTGCTTACGAAGGAATGACCCTTCGTGAATTTGATATTGATGCTGCGCTCAAGCGAAATCCCCAGCTCATACTGGTGGATGAGTTTGCCCATACCAACGCCGAAAGCAGTCGGCACACTAAGCGGTATCAGGATGTTCAGGAACTGCTAAATACTGGAATTGATGTCTATACGACTGTAAATGTCCAACATATCGAGAGTCTCAACGATACAGTAGCCTCTATCACCGGAATTCTTGTGCGGGAGCGCATTCCGGATTCCACCTTTGATCAAGCAGATCAGGTAGAACTGGTGGATATTGAGCCTGCGGAGTTGCTGGAACGACTGGCAAGTGGAAATGTGTACCGGGAAAATCAGGCGCAGCGGGCAACAGTTAATTTTTTCACGCTGGAAAATCTCACCGCATTGCGGGAAATCGCCCTCCGTCGGTGCGCCGACCGGGTGAACTTGCTGACGGAAAGCGCCAGAGTACAGAGCCGAGGCGATTACCATACAGACGAGCGCATTCTGGCATGTCTTTCCTCGTCGCCATCCAACGCAAAAATCATTCGGACTGCTGCAAGGATGGCAAGAGCCTTTCGGGGAACATTTACCGCTCTTTATGTGGAAACGCCAAATACAGCGGCGATGAGTGACGATGATAAAAAGCGTTTGCAGGACAATAAGCGTCTGGCCCAGCAACTTGGTGCTGTGATTGAGACAAGTTATGGCGATGACGTGCCTTATCAGATTGCGGAATTTGCCCGTCTTTCCGGCATCTCAAAAATCGTAATTGGACGAAGTACCATTGCACGAAAGAATATTTTCAGCAAGCCCACCTTGACGGAACGCCTGATTTCCAGCGTACCTAATCTGGATATTCATGTGATACCGGATGCCAGCACAGGAACCAGCTATCAGGAAAAAAAGAGAAAGGCGCAGGTAGATGCGATGCCCCTGCGTGATGTTCTGAAGAGTATAGTCGTATTGCTGGTAGCTACACTGATTGGCTGTGGCTTTGACGCTCTTGGGTTTACGGAGAGTAATATTATCGCAGTTTACATATTAGGCGTACTTGTGACCGCTGTAATCACAACCAACCGACTGTGTGGGATTCTGACTTCGGTTGTCAGTGTGCTGGTTTTCAATTTCTTTTTTACCACTCCGAGACTGACATTCCATTTTGACGATCCGAACTATATTGTTACCTTTACCATTATGTTTATAGTAACACTGCTTTCCGGATCTCTCGCTACCCGGCTGAAAGAAAATGCGAAACAATCTGCCCATACAGCTTACCGTACAAAAATTCTTTTTGAAACCAACCAGCTTCTGCAAAAAGAGCAGGATGAGAATGCGGTAATCACCGCTACGGCAGGGCAACTCATGAAGTTGCTGAAAAAAGATATCGTCGTCTACTTGTCTGATGGTAAAGAACTTGCCACCCCCAACGTTTTTCGTACTGTTAATAGCACTCAAGAGAATTTAATTTCTGAGAATGAGAAAGCAGTCGCCGATTGGGCCTTCCGAAATAACAAACACGCAGGAGCAGCGACTGATACATTATCCAGTGCAAAGTGTCTATACCTTGCGATTCGGGTTAACCAGAATGTATATGGAGTAGCTGGTATTGCTGTGAACGGTACTCCATTGGACTCTTTTGAAAATAGCGTGCTTCTTTCCATTCTTGGCGAGTGCGCATTGGCGCTGGAAAACATCAAAAATGCCAAGGAGAAGGAGGAAGCGGCTGTCCTGGCACAAAATGAACAACTTCGTACCAACCTGCTGCGGGCAATCTCCCATGATCTTCGGACGCCTTTGACAGCGATTTCCGGCAGTGCAGACAATTTGCTTGCAAATTATAAAAAAATGGACGATGCACTACGGGAGCAGACCTTTACTGATATTTATGACGATTCCATGTGGCTAATCAATCTGGTTGAAAATTTGTTAGCAGTCACACGAATTGAGGGCGGACAGGTCAATCTAACTCGGAGTATCGAACTCATGGATGAGGTCGTTTCTGAAGCGCTGAAGCACATCAACAGAAAAAGTAAAGAACACACCATTCGTGTGACCAGCGGTAAAGACTTTATCCTTGCCCACATTGACGCGAAGCTGATCGTTCAGGTGATTATCAATTTGGTTGACAACGCCATCAAATATACCCCTGTCGGTTCAGTAATTGAAATACACACCGATCAAAAAGAGCAATGGGTCACGGTTTCCGTTTCCGACAACGGCCCTGGGATTCCCGATGAGCAGAAACCCCGTATTTTCGATATGTTTTATAGTGGGGCCAATAAAGTGGTCGACAGCCGCAGAAGCCTTGGATTGGGGCTGTCCCTCTGTAAGTCCATTGTAACCGCCCACGGCGGCACGATTTCCGTATCAGACAATCAGCCAAATGGCACTGCTTTTAAATTTACATTACCTGCAGGGGAGGTAGAACTTCATGAATAAACCTTTGATATTAGTGGTTGAGGATGACCCATCTGTACGAAATCTCATTACGACCACTTTAAAAACAAATGATTATCGTTATGTGGTAGCACCTAATGGCTCGCCAGCCATTATGGAGGCCACATCGCACAATCCTGAAATCATCTTACTGGATTTGGGCTTGCCGGATATGGATGGCGTTCAAGTCATTCAAACGGTTCGCTCTTGGTCCAATGTTCCGATTATTGTAATCAGCGCCCGAAGCGAGGATAACGATAAAATCAAGGCACTGGATGCCGGAGCGGACGATTATTTGACAAAGCCTTTTTCGGTAGAAGAACTGCTGGCACGACTTCGGGTGACGCAGCGAAGACTCTCTCTGATGACGGCAGAGATGTTTACTGCCAGTTCTGTATTTGTGAATGGTAAGTTGAAAGTGGATTATGCCGGGGGATGCGCTTATCTGGATGAAAACGAACTTCACCTGACACCCATTGAGTATAAGCTGTTATGTTTGCTGTCCAAGAATGTCGGCAAGGTACTGACCCATACCTTTATCACACAAAATATCTGGGGCCGCAGTTGGGATAACGATGTGGCTTCGCTGCGGGTATTTATGGCAACATTGCGAAAAAAACTGGAGCCAACAGAGGAGTCTCCACAATATATTCAAACACATATTGGTGTGGGATACCGCATGATGAAAATAGAATAACGCTATGAGGCCGGCCAGTGTTCGCACATGGCCGGCCTCGCTAATTGTGTTATGACGATTTCTCTTGTCCGTAAAAAATGTTGCATCTAATCGTAGCTTAACGTTCAAAGTCGATTCGTTTTTTCTTTGATTTGGGGGGAGTGTGTTCGGACTGAATTTTCTGCTGTTGCGCTCGTTTCAGCTTTTGTACGGCCTGTTCGTCTGCATATTCGTGAAGCAACCCGGATGCCTTTCGTTTGCTGTCGAGCATAGCAAGCGGGCGGTACTTATCCCCGTAAGCACGCTGTAGCTGTTCGACGGCATTTAGCTCCTTTTCAGGAAGGATGGCCTGCCGTGCATCGTGCAACTCCACCGGGTCAAGATCCACGGCCTGCGCTTTCAGCTCGGCATATTCAGCCAGAACCTTATCTAATTCAGCAGCGTATTTTTGCTCCTGTGCCTCCAGCCTTTTCAGACCGGACTCCATGATGGCAATATCCTCGCGGAACGCCTCTGCACCTGCATCCTCCGCATACTCAAATTTTTGCAAAAGAAGCGCCTTTTCGGAACACAGTTCCTCTAAATCTTCCGTCAGCTCGGCAATGCGGACAGCCAACGTCTTGTGTCGTTTCACGCGATATACTGGCAATTCCTTTTCCGAGAAAAAAGAAAGCCGCCTTTGACGATATCAAGGACGGTTGATACAATAGTAATATGGTTAATATATAGATAGATTACGAATTGAGAGGAACAGCGTCATGAACAATCTGTTTGCGCAGTCCCGTTCCCATTGGGTGCGGTATGACCGCTATGAGATCAAGACCGGCATGGACGGAAAACGCTATATCATGCCGGAAAAGACGGCAAAGCCCGACATCTATAACCCGCTGAAGGAGTCCTCCGAGATGGTGCTGGAGGCGCTGAATGTTGGGATGCTGATGATGAACCGCAGGACGGAGGATGTGGTGGAAAAGGCAATTCTGGCCTTTGTGAACCATTACGGTCTGTTGGGGCTGATGACGGCCTTGCCCACCACGCCGTCCTTTATGGATTATGAAGCGGTTTATCTGCCGAAAAATCATTTTATCAAAGAGGAATCCATGGAAACAGAGGACTACCTTGCGCTGTTCTATCCCTTTGACAAATTGGATGTAGTGAAAAAGGGCGTAGAATCCAACTGGAATGTCTCCGGGGACAGAACGATGATTGCCCTGACGATGACCTTCATGGAGGAACCAATGGCGAAGAACATGAGCTTCCAGCGGGAGTATGCCGAACCGTATGACTGGGTAGCGCAGCAGTTCAAGGATTGGGCGTTCACGCTGACTACCTCTATTTTGTACTACAATGACTACGACAGCATTGATGAGGACACAAGAAATCTTTACCGCAAGGCCATGGCTGCCTTCGGCGGCATTGCACCTACTTATCATATTGAGCTGCTGGAGAAACCCACCATCTATTGGGACTTCCATTCGTTGCTGCTGGGCATCCAGATGATGTTCAGCTTTATGCTGGTGGACGATGCAAAGCCCCTGCGGCTGTGCAAGCACTGCCAGAAGGTGTTCCTCGGCAGTAGGGCCAATTCCGCGTTTTGCAGCGCCCGGTGCAAAAATCAATATAATGTCTATAAAACACGGGCTAAGAGCCGGGAGGATAAAGAGAATGGATGAGAACATGGCACTTACCCCATACGAAACAAGAGAAATTCTGTTTTATAAAACCGATAATGGCGACGTTAAGGTTGAGATTCTGTTATATCAAGAGAATCTGTGGCTGACGCAGGCAAAGATGGCGGAGCTGTTTGAGGTGCAGAAAGCTGCCATCTCAAAGCACCTGAAGAATATCTTTACCTCTGGTGAATTGATGGAGGGTTCAGTTGTTTCCGTTTTGGAAACAACTGCGGCGGACGGGAAAAACTATCCCACACGGTACTATAATCTGGACGCGATCATTGCGGTCGGTTATCGGGTGAACTCCAAAAAGGCCACCATGTTCCGCATCTGGGCGAACAGGATACTGAAGGAGTACATCATCAAGGGCTATGTCATGGACGATGAGCGCCTGAAAGAGCCGCAGAACTTCTTCGGGAAGGATTATTTTGAAGAACAGCTGGAGCGCATCCGTGACATTCGTGCCAGTGAACGGCGCTTTTATCAGAAAATCACGGACATATACTCCCAGTGCAGCGCAGACTATGATGTGGACAGTCCTGTTACAAAAGAGTTTTTCGCCACCGTACAAAACAAACTGCATTACGCCATTACAAAGCACACCGCAGCGGAGATCATCATGACCGGGCAGACAGTACGAAACCGAATATGGGGCTGACAACGTGGAAAAATGCGCCAAGCGGCAGAATCCGCAAATCCGATGTTGCGATAGCAAAGAACTATCTGGACGAAACCGAGATGGGAAGCTTGAACGAAATCGTCACGATGTATCTGGATTATGCCGAGCGGCAGGCACGCCGTGGAAACATCATGTATATGCAGGATTGGGTCGCACGGCTGGATGCGTTTTTGCAGTTTAACGAGGAAGAAGTGCTGCATCATAAAGGAAAAGTGACAGCAGCCATTGCAAAAGCCTTTGCCGAGAGCGAGTTTGAGAAATACCGTGTCATTCAGGATCGGCAGTATCAGAGTGATTTTGACCGGCTTGTTGCCAGCACCGAGGAAAAAGATTACGATTGAGGGAGAAAATGTTGCGATTGAGGTTGCGATTGACCGGCTGAACGCAAGCCAAGGTACGATTGCAAAGGCAAAAGCGGTATTTGCAAATATGGGCGTTGATGGTGTCTTTGGTCGTTCCGACATCGCTACTATCACAAAGAATAAAAATAATGCCCGTTATCGGCCATACAGCCAATAACGGGCATCTGTCATTCATATACAAGCTCGGTCAAAACGATTTCCTCCGCACGATTGCGGATGCTGTTCATGCGGCGCACCCATTCCATTTGGTCGGCGGCTTTGAGCGCTTCGGTCACATCTTCCTGCCTTGCCATATCGGAAATGATGATTTCCATACGCTCATTGCAGGCTTGGTCGATCTCGGCAAGGTGCCGATGCAGCGTTCCGCTTGTGAGCAGGTTTGCATAGAGAACAGGACGATGTTCTTTCAGATAATTGCGGCGCATACGCCCGTACTTGCCGATTTGGTATTCTGGTTCGTCCGGCAGCGCAAGGTTTGGGATAAGATAATCACCCTCCTGACGGTAAGTGCCGCCCATTTCTTCAAAGATAGATTTCATAAAGTTCAGCTCCTTTTTGTGTCGATTTGCAGCGGCTATAAGGCTTTTTGGGCTCCTTTCCTACAACTGCTGTTCCATTCACCACAAATGAGCCGCAGTCATATGTATTAGGTGGGAGAAACCACCCTCTACATAGTAACTCTTGGTTCAGAATGGAATTGCTGTCCCCCTGCAGTTCATCGTCACGGGAGAGGCGGCAGTACAGAGCGGTAATTTTCTCGTTTGTTTTAGACTGTCTGTTGGTGTTCATGATGTTCCTCCTTTCCGACAGCCTTCAAGCGGTACTTCATATTCGCTCTATACTGCCGCAATATCAAGCGTCAGGATGCTTTTTTCTGATAAATTTCTGTGTCATGGAGGATGAGTCTCCTGACCTTTTCATAAGCGGTTTCCCGGGCATCGTCGCTGACGGTATTCTCGATGATGTACATGGTATCTCCAATCACTGTCTCGACCACAGCTTCTTTGTCTTTCGCCATTCTCGTCACCTGCCTTTCCTGCGGGGGCTATTCCCCCGAAAACTTACGCGATTTCGTACACGCGACCCCACGCCCGTTCCCCAGGGGACAAGCTGTAGAGATTTTGACCGCCCCTGGGGTTCAGGACTGCCGGAGGGGCAGTCATTCTCTCAGCGAGTTACTTCATCTGAAGCACCTTGACCGCGTCTCTGCGGACGAGTTTGCCGTCCAGATACTCCAGCGCGAGATAGCCGATCTGATCGTACAGAACAAACTTCTCCGTCAGGGTTCTGAGGCTGAAAGGCGCTCTCAGCACAGCCCAGTAGTAGCTGAAATCCCCAAAGGCAATGGGCTTATTGCCGGGAATGGCATCCGGCATAAACTCGCAGACGCGGACAGGCTTGCCCAGAATGGTGTCGTTGCCGCTGTTCCAGAGGTAATTGCCATCGGCATCCTTCAGCGTTCTGAGGGCCAGAGCCGTCTTGTCGTTCATGAGCCACACACCGTTCCTGCGGTACTCCGGCTTTGCGGAAAAGTACAGGCCGATGACATCATCGTAAGTAAGGCTCCCGGTAATAGCACCGACTTCGGCTCCAGCATCGGGGTGAAGGATGCCGGTGGGTTCATGGAGACCGCTGCCGTTGATGAAGCCGTTGTCCTCGGCCCTGCCGAAGTTCCTGCCAAGACGGGCTGTGAGGTAATCCTCGATACTGAATCCGGCATCGTTGACGAAATCCTCATCCAGCTTTACAAACACGGCCAGCTTATGACTGCCGATTTTGCTGACGGTGAAATCATCGATCCCGTCATAAACGGGGATCAGGCCACCCTCTTCCACAAACTGTGCCAGGTCATCGGTGTCCTTGGCATAGAGGGTGTAGTCGTTGCCATAGGCACGGATCACAGTGGCCATGCTCCGGAACAGACTCTCCTGTGAGAGTGCCTGCTCCATCTTTTTGCCAAAGGCAGCGGGCAGCGTGTAGGTGCCGTTGACCGTGTTGTAACCCGTGGAAAGGCGGTCATCCTGTCCGGAACGGCATCTCGCCATATTCCAGAACCGGGGTTCGTATTCGGACTGATGGATATAACCGGTTGCGTTCATTGTAATTTCCTCCTTAATTCTTGTTGCATACCGTGCAGGTGTAGAGACCGAGTTCTGTGCCGCTGTTCTGACGGGCTACCTGTTTCAGGATTGCGCCGCACTTGGGGCACTTGATGTCATAGGCAAGCGCCATTTCCGGGGTGTGCCAGTCTCTGGCATGGAGCCGGTAATACTCCTGAAGCTCGCCCTGCTCATTGCAGAAAATGTGATCCGACAGATACAGGTCACACATCCTCTCCGCATACGCATCCGAGTAGCTGGAACGGGAGGGAGTCAGGATTTCCGGGTACTTCTTGTTGGTCTTGTGTAAAGGGTAATTCATATCAATATCCTCCTTGTTTCATGTCACAGGCGCTGCATACATACAGACCGCGCCTGGTTTCGTTGATGTCCGCACTGATCCGCTTCAGCACCGTACCGCAGCGAGGGCAGCGGATGCGGAAGGTATCAGCGGGACGATTGCTGTTTTGACCGCAGAGCCGGAAATAGTGGGGAATCATCTCCTCCAGCCACATCCCGGCCTGCGTTCTGACTGTGCCCTCATGGGGTGTTGGGATCAGGGCTGCTTTCTCGCTCCCCTCGGCGTCACAGTCGATGAGGGGGTAATACAGGATTTCGGTCATGGGTCACACCGCCTGTCCGTTTGCATCGTAGAACCGGCCTTTGCAGTAGGCCAGCGCGTCTGCTCTGGTTCCGAAGAACACGGTGGAAAAGCCGTGCTGCACCTTCCAGATGTCCAGTTCCCTGTTGCAGGATACCGTCACGGGAGTTCCCCGCCTGGTCTGGAGGAGAAGGTCGCACACATACCCTTTCCCGGAAAAATCCCCGGGTCTGAGGTTTCGGATGTCCGGCTTCGTGCCGTAGAAAAAACGGTACTTCATAAAAATCTTGCTCCTTTCGTTGGTTTTGGGATGCTGGTCACAGGGTGCTATACAATCATAGGCACCACCTCCTTTCCGCATGGGGCAATGTGGCAGGTAATTATGGTTGTTTTCAGGATTTGTTTTCCTATAGAAAAACCTATAATCATCTGCCACATTGCCCCACACCCTGTGGTTATGCCAGCAACGGGGCATCAAACTCGGAGATGAGCCGGTAGCCCAGCAGCACTGTGGTTTTCTCACCGCCCTGCTTCGGGCGCTTACGGACTACCTGGGCAAATGCCTGCAGCCCCTGTTTGAAGTTCTTCATGCCCTCCGGGTAGCAGCCGTTCTCCTGACACCATCCCTTGTACCGGGCATAGACCGTGGAAGTCAGTTCCTCTGCGGTATCGTCCGCCACCAGATTGTCCTCAAAGAACAGAATCATCTTGTCGCTGTCGTGCTGATAGCGGTCAGTCGCTTCTTTCACCGATTTGGGGAGACCAAGCCCTTCACTCCGCAGGAGCCGGTATCCCTTGAGCAGCCAGTTGAAAATGGCGCTCTGGACATGAGGCTCGGCAAACTGCCGCTTGAGGCTTGTGTCACGGGACTGCTCGTCAAAATGCCGGTCAAAGGGGATAATGATGATGCGGTCGCTGGAAAACAGGGTCATGTCGTTGATAACCGGCAGGAAGTTGGTGTTCACATAGATCTTGAACTGGGGCTGGAAGTCGAAGCTGTTTTCATGGAGGAAACGGGCGTTGAGAGTATCGTTGCCGGTCATGGCTTTGACCTTGGCGGCATCCAGCACCATGCCTTTTCCCGGCTCCGGGATATTCACGAAACGGACACCTGCCAGCCGTGCGATATCCTCGCTGGGTTGCGAACTGTTGGTGTAGCTTTTCATGGCGATGGTCTCCGGGCGGGACGCGCAGCCGTAGTCCCCCAGCACCTTCAGCACGCTTTCGCACAGGGTGCCTTTGCCGTTGCGTGTGGTCACACCGTAGAGGATGGTCATGCATTCATGACGGGTGTCCCCGGTCAGGCCATAGCCCAGGATCTTCTGCAGGAATCTGGCTCTGTCGGCATCGCCGTCCATGATCTCGTCAATGTAGGTGCTGAATCGCCCGGAATACGCGCTGGGGTCATAGGTGACGGGACTCATCTTGGTGAGGAGGTCTGTGCTGCGGTGTTCGGTGAACTCCCCGGTGTCGATATGCAGCGTGCCGTTCTTGCAGTTGAAGATGTAGATATCGGCATCAAAACTGCCGTATGGAATGGGATGGTACACCTGGGCGTCCTTGAGGATGTTGACCCGATTGTTATGGCTGTGCCATCTGCTGGCGTATTTCATATAAACCGTGCGCTTGTCCTCGTCATGGATCTTCAGAGCAAAGGCGTAGATGAGGTTGGCCAGTTCCATGCAGTCTTTCATCGCCCGGAGACTTCCCGTGTCCGGTTTCCAGATGCCGTCCTCATAGTAGAACCACACCTTGCGTTCCGGCACAAAGCGCAGGCGATCTTGATAGAAATCCGCGAAGATGTGCCCCGCACCGATGTCGTTCCAGGGATACTTGGCTGTGTCCAACGGGTCAAGTTCTTCCAACCGCGCCATGCCGAAGTCCTCTGCTGCGGTTGTGGAAACAACGGGCTTGTAGGAATCGGTCATACCGGAGAGTGCTTTGGCGATCGTGAGGTTGCCGTAGGTATCCGCGCCACGGAGTTCGTCCCACTTTTCTCGCATCAGACCGGACTGCCGAAACAGGCGGTCTATCTGCTCGGCGTCCCCGCCGCACCAGAAGGCCAGCATTGATGCGAGAGCGGCATCTGCTTCGCTATGGCTCGGATACCCGGTGATATCACCGCTCCAGAGCCGACGGAACTTCTCGCCGTTTTTGGCCTCGGAGGCTTTTGCAATGACGCTGTCATCGCTGAGATAACTTGTCCCGGGGACAGCAGCGGATGGAGTCGGCGGTGTGGGCCTGTGCATATAGGTGTCGAGCAGCCAGGTAAGCGCCTCCGCTGTTTCCACCACATCGGCTTCGGTGAGGGCGTTTCCTGTGACTGTGAGAAACCGGTTGGTATGGCCGGGAATGTAGACCTCGACATCACCGTGTTTGATGTAGTAGGTCTGGGTATTGTAGCGGAAGTCACCCGGCAGCAGACAGAAGATGCGGAGACCGGTACCGGATGGGCTGATCTCGATATAGGTATCCTTGAAGCGGTCTACAATGGGCTGCGCCCAGGGGAGCAGATTGCCGTTCTCGAAACAGTGGTCGAGGTCGATGCCCACGATTCTGCCGCTGACACGGATACCGATGCCGTCAAAACCTGTTGCGGATGCCGCAGCATCGAAAGCCGCAAAGGTGGCCGGTTTGCTTACATCGGCTCTGCGTGTAGTGCCCGGTGTATACGGTACCTTTTTCTGCTCTCCCTTCCGCAGTTCATATCTCCAGTTGCAGAACTGATCGTAGCTTTTCAGGAACGGCGGTATTTTTTTAAATTGAACTTGCACGATGTGTGCCTCCTTTCAGTTGATTGCTTCTTACACTTCCCACTGGACATGAGGAGTGCGTTTTTACGAAGATTCCAGAAATTTTTCTCTTACACTTCCCAATGGAAACGAGGAAAGCGCTTTGGCGAAACATCCAGCGGATTTTCTGCTCCTACTCTCCACTGCGGATGAGAAGTGCGTTTGGGAAATAATCGGAACACTTTTTTGAAAAGCTTTCCTCACACTTCACTACCGAGGATTTGAGAGCCGTTTGGGCGAAAAAACGGAAAACTTTTTTTGAAAAATTTTCTGTTCCTACTACCTACTGGAGGTTAATTCCCGGTTTGGCCGAAAACTTTTGAATTTTCTCTCTTCACTTTCCACCGGACATGAGAAGTGCGTTTGGGCGAAAGAATCGGAAACTTTTTTCAAAAATTTCTGATCCCACTCACTACTGGAGGCAGGAGATCCAAGTGGTCCGCTTATCGGAAGATTTTTCTTCTTCACTTACATGGGAAAAATGTCAATCCCCACTGCCCACTGGAGGAAAAGCGGCTGTCTGAACGAAAAAAGGATGCTGCTATCCAAATCTTTTTCTCACTGATCTATCTGGACAGGAATCGGGGTTTTGGCCGAAAGTTTTGAATATTTTTCTGATTCCACTCACTACCGGAGGCGTGATGCCGAAGTGGTCCGCTTTTCGGGAAATTTTTTCCTTCTGCCAATAAGCCAAAAACGAGGATTAGCCCCCAAAAGCAAAAATCCCTATGCCATTTCTGGCACAGAGATGCAGATCGGGGCATAAAAAATCCACCGCAGGAAAATTCTTGCGGTGGTTATTATTCCGTGGCTGTTCAGTTGTCCATTTTTAGTTTATCACAGAAGACAGTTCTTTTTCGTCTCGACTTCTGCGATTATAATAATAACACATTTTCTTATTCATGTCAGTTCCAGGTTAGTTTCACTTTAGTTTCAACTTTTGCGATTTTAATAATAACACATTATCTTTGTCATGTCAGTGTCAGGTTAGTGACACCTTAGTGTCAACTTTTCAAAATATATATGTTTTTACCCATGGGCAGGGGGTGTCCGAATCTCTATACCCTTTCAAGGCGCAGACCGGCGCGGGGTCACATGTGAATTTTCGCAGAATTAGCAAGGGGGGATACCTCAAAACAGGGAAGCGACTTTATAGCGGAGAGTTTTCTGCCTAATAATTCGCCAAAATGTATGCAAAAAGCAGTAAAAATATGCTTTTTTAGATACGGAACAGGGAATTGTGTTCGCTATCTTGAAAAACTCACATTTTCGTGATATTATATTTTTATATGTGATTAGACGCACGCACGGAGGTGTAGTATGGCTGTCAGTTATAAAAGACTGTTCCATCTGCTGATCGAGAGGGATATGACCACCACAAAACTTCAGCAGCAAGCCGGATTTTCCTCAAATATCATCCCTCGTATGAAACGAAATGGAAATGTATCGTTGGATACGATTGAAAGCATCTGCCGTACCTTAAATTGCGGTGTAGACGATATACTGGAATTTGTGCCGGATGCTGAGAAAGAGGAAACCACATGATTTATGCGATGGCTGCGAAATTGTATAAGGGGTTGCGAAAGATTGATTCGCGAAATTTACAAATCCTATTCAGAGGAATGTACATAGATGTACGCCTCCAATAAATCAAGGAGAAGAATATGGAAAAACGCAAAAAGAAAAACATTGGTGGTACTATACTTCTTGTTGCTGCAGGAACAGCACTTACTGTCGCAGGCTTTATCGCCATCCCACCGCTTATTCAAAAGTACGGCAACAAGGCTTACAAGGCATCTTTGAAAAGAGAGGTCATCGATTTTGATAATATGGGGCCCGAAATTGTCCCTAACGATACTACGGAGGAAAAATAAATGGGCGGAATAGATGCTGAAAAAATCGCTCAAGAGGCGATTAACGCAATTGCGGATAAGATTAAGAACCTGCACACCCTAAATATCATTGTCGCAGGTAAAACAGGTGTTGGAAAAAGCACATTAATCAATGCGGTTTTCAAGGACAAGCTGGCTGAAACCGGAATGGGTAAGCCCGTAACTACCCATATGCGTAAAATCACCAAAAAGGGAGTACCCCTTGCTATTTATGACACCCGTGGATTTGAATTGGGAAAAGAAGTCCAGGCAGAGGTAAAAAGAGAGGTTATCGACACCATTAGCAAGGGATTCGCCACACAGGACATCAACAAAGCAATCCACTGTATTTGGTACTGCATTAATACCGCATCCAACAGAATCGAGCCGGAGGAAATTCAGTGGCTCAGAGAACTGTCCATGGATAACCAAATTACACAAGTCCCTATCATCGTAGTCCTTACACAGTCCTTCTCGAAGAAGAAAGCACAGGAAATGAGACAGACACTACTCGATGAGAATTTGGATGTAATCCAGGTGATTCCCGTCTTGGCTGAAGATTATGAAATTGAAGATCTGGGCATTGCGAAATCCTATGGTCTTGATGTTCTAATTAAGGTGATGGGAGAAGCTCTGCCAGAAGAGTTGATGGAAACACTCCAACATGTGCAGATTGCTTGTTTAGAAGAAAAAAAACGTCGAGCACAGGCAGCGGTAGCAACTGCGGCAGTTGCAGCGGCTGGTGAAGGAGCTGCACCAATTCCGTTCTCTGACTGTGCTTTGCTTATCCCGACTCAAGTCGGCATGATAGCTTCGATTACGGTAATCTTTGGATTTGAAGTAAACAAGAGCATCATCACAGCGTTGCTGTCATCCACGCTTGGCGCAGGTGGCGCAACGATCCTCGGAAAGACCATTGTAACGAATCTGCTGAAATTCATACCCGGTGCGGGAACTGTCGTAGGTGGCGCTATCTCTGCAGGAACAGCCGGCGTCATCACTGCAGCGTTGGGCGAGGCTTACATCGGAATCATGGAACTGGTCTTTAAAGGTGAGATGAGCATCGATGAAATCGGCACCAAAAAGGGAAAGGAGACAATGACCGCTTTGTTCAAGCAGAATTTGAGCGGAAAGAAATAACTGATTCGCAAAATTTGCAAGTACTCATATAGAACCCTATTAGAACAAATCAGATGGCGTATGTCTTGCTACACCATCGTCCACACAGCAGGTGGAAAACCTATAGAAGGAGTACAAATGAATGTGATAAACAGAAAGTTCAAAAGAATATTTGTCACAGCCATTGCGTTCATATTGCTGATAAGTTGTATGCTTGGAAGCACGGTGGCGTATGCAAGCAACACCAGTCTGCTCGTTTCTTCGAATGTATATGACCTTGACAAGGACAGCCATTATGTCATCGGTGAGGCATCCCCCTCTGGATCGGCTGCTATCGGCACGTTGTCCATCAACGGAGATGTGCGCACTTCGAGCGAAGTAAATTCTTTCCCTGCTTATGAGATCAGCAACGGAAACGCTTCATTTACCTATAAGATATCCTCCGGCGTATTTAACCGTGCCGAGGAAGAATGGCACATCGTTGATGATAAAACAAAGAAAGTCAATGGCTTGACTTTGGATGAAGATATCCTGTCGGGTGCTTTAATCCTGCAGACATCTCTTGATGGCGTTACTTGGACGGAAGATATTCTTATGACGGATATCTTTGGTGATGAGGCTGACACGGATGGTTTCTACACCACGAAAGATGTTCAACTTCAGAACGGCTGCTACTATCGAGTGATTGTAGCTTATAAGATGGAGCGCCGCCTGGAGGATTCTAAAATCCTATTCGTTACAACCAAGAATTATGAGTACAAACAGGCCGCAGAGGTTTATGAGTTCTACGCATTTTGCGAAACGGATGAAACCAGCCCGGATGCCACTCCGATGAAGAAACTCGGAAGTAAAATCAACACTGGCAAGGATAACGGCTATTCCGGCAATGAGCCGATTGACAAAGATGACCCCCACTATGGTTGGGATATCGGTTATTTCTATGTCAACGGCTACACCCGCGAAACCGCAACCGCTGACCAAACGCCAGTGTTTCTGAAGAATGTTGGGGATAAGGTTACTCTGTGGTTCCATTTGTCCGAGGACATCACCAAGCTGCGCGGAAACGAATTTCTCACTATCAGCGAAGACACTAACGGATATGACCGTGACTTTGAAATCGAGCAGAGCAACTTCGAACATGGTACGCTGATTATCCAGTACACTAATTCCCAGGGAGAGACCCAGGAACCCATTGTTTACACGGATTATCTCGCTGCGAATGCAAGAACCGGTGCCAACACCAAAGTTCAGTTGTTTGAAGAAGGCGACTATGTTGTCTCTTTGGACTACGAAATCAAGTCGATGGGCGGTGCGTTCAATCAGTTTGCAAGCTACACCAACTATAAGATGATGTTTAAGTTCTCCATCCGCAATGGCAACTGCATGGTTTACCCTTTTGACAGTTTAACTGGTGCCGAACTTGCCGATAATGCTATTACGGAGAATGGATTCAAACTGGACATGGCAAAATCAAAGTATCTCACCATTGACGTGCAGCGGTCGGTTCTTGTTGTGGGCACGGATGGCTATCTGACAGAAGATGTCCGCTTCAACAGACCTGCAAAGGATGGTGAAACATATACCAGTGAAGGAATTTACACATTTAAAGTAACCAATCTATATACTGGCGAGACTACAACCAAAACCATTTATGTAGGTTCGAACAGTTATCTGAGAGCATTGTCCGCTACTGGAATGTCTATAGCGGAACTTAATGCTGAGATAGAAAAAGGCGCAATTGTCCACGAAGACGGGGCCGTTGAGGTTATTGCTCCAATAGAACCAGAAACTGCAAACCCTCCTGCAGAAACCGACTCGGAGTCCACGCCGACCATAACTGAAGAACATACCGATGATGTTCTTGCCAATACAGAGGAACCCACTGTAGATATTTCTACCGCCGTAGATGAACAACCCCAGGAATTAAATGTGGTTCCATTTGTGATTGGTGCCATTGTCATTGTACTTATCGCATCGGTATTCGTAGCCAATAAACGCAAAAAGGCCTATCGGGCAAAAATAAGCGAGGAGGAGGTACACGAGGAATGAAACGAGTCATAGCATTATGCCTTGCCGTGTTGATGACATTGACCGGTTGCACACAGCAGACCGCTCAAAACCCGACACTCGATACAAGCACTCCCTCTGAAGTAGAAACTTCCTCTGCACCTACCTCTGAAACGGAGCAAACAACCGCGCAAGATGTTCCTGTATTTGCCGAGGACACCGAGCCTAACTTTGCTACCTTAAGTGACCCCTCTCTGCTGCAGTATGTGGAGGACAATATTTATTCCGATCTCGTTGCTCGATTTGACAGCGAGGACTATATTGTAGAAAGCGTTAATGCCGTATATGTTTCCGAAGAATACCTGGAAGAAGTTGCTTACAACTCCAAGTCAAATGTTTACTTCGGATACGCCCTTGAAGAACTGGATGCCCAATTCCAGGGAACTCGTTACATTTTCTCCCTTGGAGAAAACGGTGAAACTGTTGTTGAGGAGTTTGCCAGATATGACGATACCTACGATCGGGTAATCAAGAATGTTGCTATCGGCACCGGTGTCATTCTTGTCTGCGTTACTGTTTCGGTGGTTTCCGGCGGTGTCGGCGCCCCGGCGGCAGTGAGCATGATATTCGCATCTGCAGCCAAGACCGGCACTGTTTATGCACTTTCCTCTGGCACAATCAGTGCAGTTGCTGCCGGAATGATTACTGGCATTCAGACCGGCGATTTTGAAGAGGCCAAGAAAGCTGCTGCACTGGCAGGCAGCGAAAGCTTTAAATGGGGTTCAATCACAGGGGTTATCGTTGGCGGTGCAACCGAGGCAATTACGTTGTATCGCTCAGCCAACACAATACCAACACCAAGAGAATCCGAATTAACAGTACTTGATCGTACAGCAAATTCAAGCGAACAGCTTTCGTACCTTGATGGAGTTGAAGTTCCGATGAATACACCGGGAGCCACCCGCCCGGATGTTGTGGTTCAAAACGCCGACGGAACAATTAACGCTATCGAAGTCAAAAACTACAATTTGGCAAGTAGCAATAGCAGAGGTACATTATTAAGCGAACTGGAAAGGCAGATCACAAGCAGAGTAAGCAATCTTCCAGCTGGTTCCACACAGGAAATCGTCCTTGATGTCAGAGGTCGTGGTTTCAGCGATGAACTTATCGATGCTACGATTACTGCCATCCGTAACCGTCTGGCTAACATTTACCCGGACATTCCAATCACAATATTGAGGTACTGATTATGATAATTATGAGTTCTGATGACAAGAGGTACGTCGATGTTGGTAGCGAGGGTATTTGGTATTCCGTCCTCTCTACAGCAGAGATCCGTTTGGCACCTTTGAAAAAAGAGATTGGTTTGGCTCTGGACTTCCTAAACACGGGAAAATGCAGTGCCAAAAACGCACACGAAACGGCAAGACAGTTCAATCTTATCAGAGATGCATTCTCACAGATTGCTCCATCAGATGCCGTATATAACAAAGACAAGCCCTCTCTGTCGGCTCCGTGGAGCAGCAACCTTAGCAGCATTGTCACTTCCTGCGGAAACCTTTATACCACATCTGACGGCAAGGATCTGCTGTACGAAGTGGTGTGCATCTTAACCTATGCTCACTATAAGAACGTTGATGTCCTAACCGAGGGGTGGAGCGAAAGATAACGGAGGTACGCAGATGGTAGAAATCATTATAGTATTAGCGGCATTGACCTTGCTGTTCTGGCTCGGCTTCCACATTACAGGCGCGCTACTGTCTGCAGCTATTTGGCTGTTTGTCAAACTACCGCTGGCAATCATTATGGCCTGCCTGGGATTAGTATGCTTCGTTACTATACTGCTGATTCCTATTGGAGACAAATGCTTCAAATGTTCAGGAAGCATCCTGTTTGGATAAAAAGGAACCCTTTCAACGTTGGCACAATATTTGAATGCCATCTTTGGAGGAACGGTGATATAGACAATGTCACACATCAGATAATGAAGTCTGTTGTGTGGCATTTCTGTTCACAGTTTGTTATCTGGACTGATCGCACCTTCTATGGCATAGTGTCTCGCTACAAGGAGGTGTGATATGGGCAACATATTTGAAGAGCTCTGGTACGGGAACATAAATCCGCAAGAACAGAGCAAGGAAAGCAGCCAGGCAATCAAAGAACTGCTCAAACTGATGGGCAGGAATCGTGATCGGCTACACGACTCCATGACAGCGGAGCAACGGGAGACGCTTGAAAAATACGATGACTGCGTCAACGAAATGTACAGCTTGATCGAACTGGAGATATTCTCCTACGCATTCCGGCTCGGAGGTAGGCTTATGCTTGCCACGCTGATGGACAATGGCGAAGACGCATAAATGGAAAAGGCCACACAGCAGACATTGCAGCCTGTTGTGTGGCCTTTCTGTTGGTCCCGCTTGAAGCGTGTCAGTCAAAAATATCCTTCTTTTAGGTTATCCCTAGGCTGAACCCTCTTTAGGCGGGGCTTTTTTATTTTCTCCGCCTGAACTGGGGACTATCGTTCCATGTACATAAAAGAGAAAGATGCACAAAAAACGAAGGATATTGCTATGCTTGAACCAACATAACAATTTATTTTGAAAATGCAGCGAAATGTAATAGTTTTCAGTATTTGCAGCAAAGCAGGAGATATAATGCATAATTCCAATGAAACCGGCATGAAATCGGTTTGAAAGATGGTTTTTCAACATAAAGGATGAAATAACAGCTGTCAGATTCGGAAAAGCGATTTTAAGGAAATATGTAATTGTAAAATAGATTGGACGGAGACAGGGCCGTATGATGTAGTCGGCTCTGGTTTGAAAAAACACGATTTATTTGCTTTTTTATGCATTCCAAATGAATGCAATACAGGGAGACAATGGCAACTAAGGAGCAAGTTTTTGCCCGGCATCCATGCTTTGGGGCAGCCAGAAACAGGGGCAGGATCCATCTGCCGGTGTGTCCGGTCTGCAACATATCCTGCAACTTCTGCGTACGCAGCCTGAACGAGGATGAGGATCGGCCCGGGGTCACCGCACAGGTGATCTCCCCGGAGGAAGCGGTGGAAGTGGTGCGCCGCGGTGTGGAATTATGTCCGGAGATCTCGGTGGCCGGCATTGCCCGGGCGTTGGCGGTGGAACCGGAATGCATTATTTGCGACGAACCGATCTCCGCTCTGGATGTGTCCATTCAGGCGCAGGTAGTAAATCTGCTAAAAAGGCTGCAGCGGGAAAAGGGGTTGACATATCTGTTCATCGCCCATGATCTGTCCATGGTCAAGCATATTTCCGACCGGGTGGCGGTAATGTATCTGGGGACGCTGGTGGAATTGGCGTCTGCCCGGGAACTGTATGCCTTCCCCAGGCATCCGTACACAAAGGCACTGCTTTCTGCCGTGCCCGTGGCGGATCCGAGAACGGAACGCACCCGCCGCCGGATCCTGCTGGAGGGGGATCCCACCAGCCCGGTGGATCTGCCCGGAGGATGCCGCTTTTGCGGACGGTGCCCCTATGTCAAACCGCTCTGCCGGGAAAAACTCCCGTCGTTGAAGGAAATTACGCCGGGACATTTTCTCGCCTGCCACAGGGAGGATATCTGAAATACATATATGAACAGCACATGGAGACAGGCGCTGTTTTTTGTACTGCATTTTTCGGCGGTGTGGAAAATGCCTGATGCGGGGATAAATTCCAACATAAATCGGCAAAATCGATGAAGCGGAGAAAAAGATTAAAAAAGCCAATTTGACTAATCGAACCCGCCCAATATAATGGAAATGTTTGATAATGAAAGGAAGAGAAGGCAGCCCATGCTTGATAAGGATAAGGTAAAGCAGGAAAGCAAACTGGACGCGGCCCTGCTGTCTGGCCTGAACCGCCGCCAGCTTAAGGAGCTGGAGGAAAAAGAAAAAACACCTGCCCAGAAAACCGCAGAAGTGATCGTCATGCTTCTGCCGCTGCTGTGCGGATGCATCGCCATGGCGGAATATGTGATCCTGCCCAACAAAAGCCGCAATGCAAAGCCCTGGAGCTATGTGTGGGTTTTGGGCGCCGCCATAGGGATCTATCTGGTGTGCTTTCTGTGGGTGCTTCTGAAAAAACGAAGGGGAGAGAGGCAGTTCTATGAAAAGCTTCATTATAAGGCTCCCCGTTATGCGGCGCTGTTTCTGTTCCTGACCCTGTATGACTACCTGACGCTGAAAACCGGCATTCTTACGCAGCCTTTTGTCCCCTGTATGAACTACATTATCAATGCGTTCTTAGTGGATTACAAGCTGCTGGCAGACTGTACGTTCAATACGCTCAAGCTGCTGTTTCTGGGCTATTTCATCGGCGTATCTCTCGGTCTTGTGACCGGTATTGCCTGCGGGTATTCCAAAAAGGCCAGGTACTGGATCGATCCGATCATCAAGTTTCTGGGGCCTATTCCCACCTCCACATGGATCCCCATTATTATGGTGGTGGCAACGTCCCTGTTCGGCGGGGCGGTGTTCATCATTGCGCTGGGGTCCTGGTTTGCGGTGACGGTGGCTTCTCTTACGGGCATTTCCAACGTGGGCAGGGAGTATTTTGAAGCCGCCCGGACGCTGGGGGCCAACAGCCGCCAGCTGGTGTTTCATGTGGCCATTCCCCACGCCATGCCTTCTATTCTTCAGGGCTGCACACAGGCCATGAGTTCCTCCTGCGTGGCCATTATGATCGCCGAAATGCTGGGCGTAAAATCCGGTCTGGGCTGGTATATGACATGGCAGACCGGTTGGGCCAGCTATGACAAATCCTTTGCCGCACTGTTTGTGATCTGCTTCATATTCACACTGGTCACCAACGGGCTGGAACGGATCAAACGATATCTGCTCAGGTGGCAGAATGGGGCCGAAAAATAATGCAGAACGAAAAGAAAACGGTTTGCCTCAGGCTTGAAAATGTAAGCAAGGTATTTGCAAGGGTGGAAAGCGACGGCGTGACCCACGCCCTGCAGGATGTGAGCACGTCCATGACCAGCGGGGAATTTGTTTCACTGGTGGGCCCCTCCGGCTGCGGAAAATCTACCATTCTGCGGCTGGTGGCGGGGCTTATCAACCCTACTCTGGGCCGCGTTACGGTAGACGGAACGGAAGTGGACGGCCCTTCCCCGGATCGGGGACTGGTGTTTCAAAACCCGACGCTGTTTCCGTGGCTTACGGTAGAAAAGAATATTTCTTTCAGTCTGGACATGCAGGGGCAGAGCGAGGGCAAGGCCGAAAAGGTCAGGCGTATGCTGGAGATCACCGGGCTGGAGCGGTTTAAAAATGATTATCCCGCCCAGCTTTCCGGGGGCATGGCCCAGCGGGTGGCTCTTGTGCGTACGCTGATCAACGAGCCGGAGATCCTGCTGCTGGACGAACCCTTGGGGGCTCTGGATGCATTCACCCGGATGAGCATGCAGGATGAGATACTGAACATCTGGGTGGAGCGCCGGCAGCTGGCCCTGATGGTGACCCACAGTATAGACGAGGCCGTTTATATGGGTACCAGAGTGCTGGTGATGGAAGCCAATCCCGGCCGGATCATTGCGGATATAAAAATCGACGAGGAATTTCCCCGGGACCGTTCTTCGGCCAGCTTTGTGGAATACCGCAACGAAATACTCAATCGCCTGCACTATGGCGGCAAAAACAGCTGATTCAGCTTTATACGGCGGCAACCGCCTGTAAATAACCAAAAAGGAGACAGAAAAAACATGAAGAAGTTTGTTGCTCTTATGTGTGCGCTGCTCATGGTGCTTTCCATGGCTGCCTGCACAGGCGTAACGACCAATGACGACGCAAAAGCCAATGCAACCGACGATGCAAACGACGGAGCTACCAAGTCCACCGTTATCGCCGATTCCAACAACGATGGTCAGATCGAAGTCGGCACCGTAGACGATGTGGAAGTAAATCAGGCCAGCGAGCATCTGGATGCAGCCGAAGCTTCCGCTTCCGGCAACTGGGAAGCTCTGTTCGTACCCGTTGCCATCGAAGGCCGGGCCATCGATATGGCCAACTTTGACCTTACTCCTACCCCTGAAGAGCTGGAAGCCATGAAGAAGGAGCCCGCTTATGGCCGCACCATCAAGTACTTCATGTCTGACGGCTGCACCTCCGGCCCCACCATGGCAGATCACCTTGGCTACTATACCGAAGCCGGCCTGACCGCAGAAGGCGTTAAGGGCAGCAGCGATGTGGAAGCCCTGGGTACCGATCAGGTGGACGTGGCTACCGGCATGATGGCTAAGATGCTGGTGCCCATCACCAACGGCGTGGATATCACTTTCACCGGCGGCGCACATCTTGGCTGCAAATCCATCTACGTGCTGGCCGACAGCCAGTACAACACCACCGCTGACCTGAAGGGCCAGAAGATCTCCGTCCCCAACGGCATCGGCAAGTCTGACTACAACATCACCGCTCTGCTTCTGGATGCAGACGGGATCAACTACAGCACCGATGTGGAGCTGGTGCAGGTTTCTGCAGACGCTTGCGTTACCGCCATGGAGAACGGCGAGATCGCCGCGGCTCTGCTCAGCGATACCTTTGCCTATTCCATGGTGAAGGACGGCAAGCTCAAGTGCATCCGTTCCCAGCTGGATACCGACTTTGCGGATCGTACCTGCTGCGTTATGGCCATGAACGGTACCTTTGTGAAGGAGAACCCCACCATTGCCAGGAAGGTCGCTCAGGCCGTGCAGAAGGCTCACAGCTGGATGCGTGACAACAGCGAGGAAGCCACCAAGGTGCTCATGGACATGGGCTGGAACGGCGGCAACTATGAGATGAACATCATGATCAACAACTCCCTGCAGTTTGGCCTTTCCGATGAGTTCACCGGCGCGACCCTGAAGGACTTCATCGAGCGGTACATCCGTCTGGGTCTCATCACTTCCATGGACAATGCAGACGAGATCCTGGATCTGGCCTGGACGCCCATTCTGTAAATCATCGAATCAATATGCAAACAGAGCGGCTCAAAGCCGCTCTGTTTTTCTGTATAAAGAGAATAATGATCCTGAAGCCGTGACGAAAGCGGCAACGCATGAAACTGTACGGGAGCGCTGTCGGGGCGTTGAGAAACGGGGGTCTGCCAGGTAAATGGGGCAGAGGACGTTGCTCTCGCTGCCGGTTCGTATACGGGACCCGGAGGCGCACGTTCCGGCGGCTACGCCGCCGGAACTCTGCGGGGCGTCCGCCGCGCAGGCGTGCCGGCAGGCACGCAGTGCGCCCCCGCCCTTCGTATAGCAGCGAGCTTCGTTTTTCCGGATACCAGCCTTCGGATCGCCTCAAATTCAATCGCCCTGCAAAGAACGACTGGCCAAAACACGAAAAACGGATCGCAGCCTCAGCGGGCAGCAGATCCGTTTTACAGCAGCATAGTGCTGCCTGATATAAAGTTGTAACGGCGTTTGTTATTGAATCTGTACGCACCAGATCTTGGGAGTGGCTTCCGAACCGTCGGCCTTGCGCCCGGTGGTGCCTACCACCAGATAGTTCCCACAGGCGGCGGGGGTAGAATCAATACGGGCCTCCAGATCCAGCCCGCCGCACAGGGGAGTCCCTCCTGCGGCGGCGTCATACAGGTTCATCTGCCCGCTGCGGTCACAGGCGATGAGATAGGCTGCGCCCCGCTCGGTGTACAGCACCAGAGGGGAGGACACATAATCCCCGCTGCCGGGAGTCTCTACGGACCAGACCACGCTGCCGTCCTTCTTGTCAAAGGCTACCAGCCGCCCGCCGTAACTGTAGGAAACGGAACCGTCCTCATTGTTTACGGGGATCCCGGCTCCGCTGAAGGCGCACAGCAGCAGGTTGGAGATAGTGCCCCGGCCTGCATGGGGGGTGGCCTTGCAGCCGCTCTTGTAGCTGCCGTCTCCCACATAGCTGATGCGGCTCACGTCCCAGAGGATCTGCCCCGTCAGCCCGTCTATCTTCAATATATGGCAATAGCCCCATCCGTCCGGCAGATCGGCGGCGCTCTGATCCGTCTGGGTGCCTACATATACATAAAAGGTCCCGGCGGCGCCATCCTCCTCAATGACAGGGGTGGCATCGGCGTCTCCGCCCAGCGGTATGGCGTATTGCAGCGTCAGAGTATTCATATCGATGCACTGAAGGTATCCGCCGTTATCCGTTGCAAACAGATAGTTGCGGAAGGCAGCGCAGGAGCTTTCAAAGCCGTACCAGGGGCTACCCTTTTGGTTGGTAGAGGAATAGTTTTCCCCGGCGTAGCGGTATTTGATGCGATCCCCCGGGCGAATGGCAATGGTGCCTGCCGCCCCGTCATAGGCGGTGTTCAGAGGGATAAAGTAGATGACCCCATTCTCCGCCGGAGCGATCAGGGTATCGTTCAGGATCAGAGGGCTGGAATCAAAAGCATTCCAATCTGCCCGTCTGGAAAAATAGTCCCGGCCGCCAAACTCATAGACCACCTTGTTCTGGATAAGATCCACGGCATACATATAGGCTACGGAGGTGCCTTTTTTGTTTTTGCTCATGACTCCCTGGCCTACATACAGCATGGGACGGCCTTCCGGATCCAGCGTGGCGGTGCCCAGCATGGATACGCCCACGGCAATGGGATCCCGGGTCTGATTCCCCGTGACCAGATCATAGCAGTAAATGTTGCCGTCGGCAGAGGGATAGAGCACCTCTACAAAGTTTTCCGCCGTTTTGTACTCTTCCCGGACTCCCAAAGTGGGGAGCACTTCGGCGCTCCATTGTATAAGCAGGGGCTGCCCCGTCCAGCCGGTGCCTGCCACATCTCCCAGCTTTCCAATGACCTTGCTCCACTTGGCCGTCAGCGTTTTCAGGGCAATGGTGGCATTCCCTCCGGCAAAGCTGTTTCGGTAGCAGCTGCCGCCAAAGGTGGCCATGCCTGCCACGCTGCCGTAAGTGCCCTCTGCCGGGGCGGAAAGGGATAGGGGCCGGGGGTTGGAGGTGTAGATCTCGCTTTCATTGTTCAGGCGTACCTCGGAGGAAAGGCCGTTCTTCTGGCTGCCGGATACGCTGTAGGTCATGTCCGTCCGCAGGGGCTGGAGTTGAGAGGCGCCTGCCGGGGCTTGCGTAAAGAAAGCCTCCGGGGCGGGCGAGGCGTTGGGATCGGCGGTGGCGGCCACAGGCAGCTCCAGCGTGCTGCCGGCTTTGCGCTCCCGGATATAATCAGACACCGTCTGCACCAGCAGAATGGCGCCCACCACCAGCAGCGCCGTGACGGCCAGGAACAGGAAAAACCTGGGTTGAAAAGTTCGCCGAATCTTATTGCTCACGGTATATATGCCTCCATTCTGTAAAAAGTATACCGTTTTTGCCCCACAGCCGCAATAACAGGAAAGTAAAGGAATCGTAAACATGGAAGGAAACATGCCGTATGCAGGCATATTCGGAGCGGCTCAGCCGTTGACGATTTTGGAAAAGTTCTTTTTAAAAAATGTCTGTATTCCGAGTGCTGCACAGCGTTGGCATATTCTTTCCGGATGCTTTTTTCTGTCTGCGCCTTCATTTTGTCCGTCATTTCTTCATAACGGAGTAAGGGACACGGCATCCGCAGTCATCTCGGCACGGTATATATAGCCGGATACTCCTTTACAGGTGCGGCGCAGAGTATCGGGATAGTTTTTTTTCAGCGCCGCTGGAGTCCATCCTTATTAAACAAAGTTTCAGGTATATGAAAAGCCGGTTTCCCTGCAAGATTTCTCAGGGGCGCTGCTCAGGCAGCCCTGTTTTTATGGGGCAATTTCGGTGTAAGCTGCGCTTTCGGCTTCGATAGGCGGGAGGCGGCTTATTACGGATGTGGGCCGAAAGAATACAACAAAAAGAGGAATCCAATGATTCCTCTTTTCTGGTAGCGGCGATCCGATTCGAACGGATGACAGGTCGGGTATGAACCGACTACTCTGGCCAACTGAGTTACACCGCCATTTCAAACATATGCATTATAAGCGAAAGCCGGCCGGCTGTCAAGCATTTTTTAAAAAATATAAACGGTTTTATCGTTTGTCCAGCAGCAGGATCCCCTGGGGCAGGGCGGGCGTCCAACAGGTGTGCCGCATTACAGGCAGACCGGGCATGGCTTTCAGAAAAGAGCTTTCGTCGCTGATGTCAATGGGGCAGCCGGACAGGGCATAGTGCATGGGGAGTATCCAGCGGGGATGAAGCGCTTTGGCAAGAGCGGCAGCCTGCGGGCCTGTCAGCGTATAGGTGCCGCCTATGGGCATCAGAAGCACATCCGCATCCTGCAAAGCAGCCAGAAGAGAGCCTTCCGGCATATGCCCCAGATCCCCCAGATGGGCCAGACGCAGTCCGCCGGTTTCAAAGATGAAAACGGTATTTTGTCCCCTTTTGGCTCCCTGCACTTCGTCATGAAAGGAGGAAAGGCCTTGCAAACGAATATCCCCCAGGGTATGGGAGCCCGTGCCCCGGAATACGACGGGCGTACCGGGAAGGGAGGCTGTATCGTTATGGTCATAGTGTTCATGAGAAACGGTGACGGCATCGCAAAGGGGCAGACCGTGAGGGTAAATGCTCTGGGGATAGGGATCCGTCAGCAGGCGCATCCAGCCGTCGCTTTCCAGCAGAAAACAGGCGTGGCCGTACCAGGTGAGTTTCATACAGGCTCCTTTCTATAGGGAAGAATGTGTAACCGGGATATATAGAAACCCCAGCAACGCCCGGGCGGCAGAGCCGCATTCGGCTTCCAGCTCCAGGCGGGCGGCATCCGGTGCAATGTGCGTCATGCTGCGCAGGCGGCAGGGAAGCTCCTTTTCCCGGCGCCCCGTGCCCCAGGCATAAAAAGCGGATATTAGCGCCCGGCGAACCCGAGGTTCCCGGGGGCAGGGGGCAGGGCCTTTTTGAGCCAGCAGCCAAAGCCGGTTGCACAGGTGGCTTTCTTCCGGCGGCGGGGCGGGAAGACTTTCCCCCAGAGTCAGGAGCTGCCGGAAAAATCCATCGGTAAAGGTAAAGATGAGCCAGCCTTTTTCCGCCTGCACCCGTTCCAGCAGGGGCGTACCCATCCAAAGGCAACGGGCCCGGCCTTCGGTAAGCGCAGCGGCGGCGGCAGGGGCGTCCAAGCGCACATAGGCACTGAGGGACAGATCTCCCTGCCGGGTGAGCCGAAAGCTTTCTTCCGGCGGCAGCAGTCCGGTGACGGCCTGGCAATAGCCGCCGAGAGCCCGGAGGAACTCTTTCCAGGGAGCATGGCAGTGCACGGAACGGATCTCCTTTATAATGATGGTATCAGTATAGGGCCAAAAGGGGAAATGAAGCAAGATTTCTTTTGGAGTGCATTTGAATTTACGGTAAAAAACGGTTTAACACCTTTGCAAGACGGGCATACTGAGGAAAAACAGATCCGAAAGGATATTCGGGAGGTATACGCATATGAAAAGAAAAACGCTGCGGGCAGCGCTGCTTCTGCTGCTGGCCATGAGCGCTCTGCTGCTGTGGAATAAGCCGGAGGCACGGCAGGTCATAAGCAGCACGGAAGGGATCCTGCGCCTGCATATAAAGGCCAACAGCGACAGCGCCTGGGATCAGCAGACCAAACGGATGGTACGGGACGCGCTGCTGCCCCTGTTCAGCGCCTGCGGCAGCTATGAGGAAGCCCGTGCCTATGTGCTGGCCCACGGACAGGAGGTGCAGCAGACCTGCGAAGCGGTGCTGGTCCGGCGGGGAGAGACCTATGGCGCCAGCCTGCTGCTGGGGAAGCAGACCTTTCCGGACCGGGTGTATGCGGATACGCTGTACCCCGCCGGTACCTATGACGCATTGGAAGTGGTTCTGGGGGAAGGCGGCGGGCACAACTGGTGGTGCGTGCTCTTTCCCCCCCTGTGCCTGGTGACGGAGGAGGGGGAACCGGTGGATCTGGATGCGCTTTCCTTTGAAAGCGACGTATTGGCTCTGCTGAAGGCCGCCTTTCCGGGATGGTTTCAATGAAGCGGCGATATATATGGCTGTGCCTGGCCATGGCCCTGCTCATGCCTCTGCTGGTCTACGGGGCAGCCCTGCGGCAGGGAGACCGGGGGGAAGAGGTAACGGCCCTGCAGAAGAAGCTCCGCCAGTGGGGCTATTATGACGGGACGGTGGACGGTATCTTCGGCAGCGGTACGCTGGAGGCGGTAAAAAAGTTTCAAAGAAAGAACGGCTTGGACGCCGACGGCATCGTAGGGGAAAAAACGGCAGCGGCGCTGGGCATGCAGCTTTCCGGCAGCGGCAGCAGCGGCAGCGTTTCTTCTTCGGAAAACAGCAACATAAATCTGCTGGCACGGTGCATCAACGGCGAGGCCCGGGGCGAAAGCTATAAGGGACAGGTGGCCGTGGGGGCGGTGATCCTCAACCGGGTGAAGTCCAGCAAATTCCCTAATACCATTGCGGGAGTCATCTATCAGCGGGGTGCTTTTGACGCCGTAAGCGATGGGCAGATCGATCTGGAGCCTTCGGATTCCTGCTTGCGGGCGGCCCGGGACGCCATGAACGGCTATGATCCCACAGGCGGCTGTCTGTACTATTACAATCCGGCCACTACCACCAATAAGTGGATGCTGAGCAAGCCGGTGGCCCTGCGCATAGGCGACCATGTATTCTGCCGGTAAAAGCCCGGCAAGAGAGAAGAGAGCGGAGAAACATATGGCATGAAAAAGGTGCGTTTGACAGACCGGGGCAAACGGGTGTTTTTTCAGGTATTGTGCGGGGTGCTGGGGGCCGCGCTGGCGGTTCTGGGTGCCCTTTGGGGGCAGGAACGGCAGCAGCGGCAAACGCTGGAAGCGGAACGGCTGGACGGAATGAAGCGCAGCTGTTACGATCTGGAGGGGGATCTGCGGGATATGGAAACGGCTCTGTCCAAACTGGGAGCGGCAGGATCCAAAAAACAGAGCGCCCTGCTGCTGGGGGAGCTCTGGCGGCTTTCCGGCAGCGCTGCTTCCTCTTTATCCCTGCTGCCCGCCGCTCACGGGGACAGCTACCGGCTGAACCAGTTTTTGCTGCGGGCGGGAGACTACGCCCATGAGCTGCTGCGGGGACTGCTTTCGGGCAGGGCTTTGACCGATGGAGATATGGAACAGCTGACTTCCCTGCGCAGCCAGTGCGCCGCAGAATCGGAGCGGCTGGTACAGACCATTGCCTCCGGCAGCTATCCGCAGGCCGCTTTGGAAGAAGGCGGCTATTATGGAGAAACGGAGGAGGCGCGGGAGAATCTGCCGGATTACCCCACCCTGATCTATGACGGCCCTTTCTCTCAAAGCAGTGAGAACCGGGATCCCAGGGGGCTCACGGACAGCCGCATAGGAGAGGAGGAGGCCCGCAGCGCTGCCCGGGCCCTGTTTCCGGAAGGGGAACTGCAGTACAGCGGATACGTGGCCGGACCCATGGCAACCTATGAGTATACGCTTGCCAGAGAGGACGGTGGAGAGACCACACTCTCTTTAACGGAGCGGGGCGGGAAGCTGCTGTGCTTTATGAGTCCGGTTACGGGGCAGAAACAGGATCCGCCCAGCCAGGAGGAGAGCCGTTCCCTTCACGGACGGGCGCAGGCCTATCTGCGGCAGATGGGCTTTGGAGACATGGAACCCTCCTATGCGCAGTATTATGCGGGGGTGGTGGTGCTTAACTATGCTGCTCGGCAGGAGGAGGTCATTTTGTACAATGATCTCATAAAGGTATACGTGGACCGGGATACCGGGGAGGTATGCGGTATGGACGCCCGGAACTACTACGCCAATCACAGGGAGCGGACGCTGTCACTCCCCCAATTGACTCGGGAGCAGGCGCAGGAGCGGCTGAATACGGCCATTCAGGTGGAAAAGATCAGCCTGGCTTTGATCCCCCTGACAGGGGAAACGGAGGTCCTCTGCTATGAGTGCAAGGGGACTTTGGGAGAGGATTTTTATATCGTGTACATCAATGCCCTTACCGGTGAGGAGGAACAGATCTTTCAGGTGATAGATTCCGAAAACGGGGATCTGGTAGTGTAAGCAGTGTTAACATGACATTTGATACAGGTATAAGCGCAGCGGACCGATGCGGTAAAGAGGCCTTGAAAGGTCTCTTTTTTGATGGGATCTTCCGGAGAAAAGAAGCTTTTCCGGTAAACGGAGCCGGGGGACGCCGGAAGACCGGTCGGGTTCGTATACGGAGCCAGGGGGCGCACGTTCCGGCGGCTCGGCCGCCGGAACTCTGCGGGGCATCCGCCCCGCAGGCGTGCCGTCAGGCACGCAGTGCGCCCCCGCCTTCGCTTCCCGGCAGATTCCGTTTCGCAGGGAGCATGCCCCGAGTTTTCGCAGGCCCGGTATGCCGGCATAAAAACGAACCCCTGCCATCCATGGGGTATGTGGATGCCCGGTGGACTTTGGAGCGGCCGTTGACTTCTTTCCCGGGGCAGGATATACTATTTATATCTGCAAAGGAAAGCTGGTTCCCTTATGAATTTTCAAAACCTGCAATACTTTTTGGTGGTGGCGGAGGAACTGAACATTACCCGGGCTGCCGAGCGGCTTCATATATCCGAACAGGCTTTGTCCCACCATGTCAACAAGCTGGAAAAGGAGCTGGGCACCAGGCTCTTTCATCGGACGCCCCGTCTTTCTTTAACATTGGGAGGCAAACGGCTCCAGCAGGCCAGCCGGGAGATCGGAGAGATCCGCAGGCAGCTGCAGGTGGAACTGGATGATATCAACAACAGCGCCACCGGGGAGTTGCGTATCGGCGTTTCCTACACCCGTGGGCAGGCGGTGCTGCCCCTGCTGCTGCCGCCTTTCTATAAAAACCATCCCAGGATCACTATATCACTGCTGGAGGGCAGTTCTTCGGAATTGCAGACCAGCCTGGGCAAAGGGATGCTGGATCTGCTTATCGACTACGCCCCTATTCGCCTGGATTCTGCGGAAGTGGTGGAGATCGGCCGGGAGCGGCTGTTCTTTGTAGTACCCAAGCATTTTATGGATTCTCTTTACGGCGGGGAAGCGGAAGCAAAGCGCCGGGAGTTTGCGTCCGGGGCGGATATCGGGGAATTCAAAGAGCTGCCCTTTATTCTTCTGGCCAAGGATGACCGTATCCGCCGCCTGACAGACAGGCTCTGCACACAGAGCGGCGTACGCCCCCATATCCTGCTGGAAACCCGGAATATCCAAACGGCCTTTGCTCTTTCCATGCAGGGGCTGGGGATCACGGTGTATCCGGAGCTGTTTCTGACCAGCCGCTCCATTCTGCCGGGACTGCCTCAGGATGCCCGGAGCCGCCCGGTGGACTTTTTCCCCATCAAAAGCGAACTGACCACCCAGACCATTGTCATTGCCCGGGATAAGGAATGTTATCTTTCCAATGCCGCCCGGGACTTTATCCAGCAGGCACAGACCGCATTGGATACCGGCATGCACTAAATCAAACAGCTTTCTCCCTGTAAAAGGGAGTGCAAAAGGTCATATAATAAGCGGCATGACTTCTGCGGTCATGCCGTTTATTTTGTGCAGCGCAGAAGGCTCCACATATGCGCTGCCGGGCAAAGCACTATTATATCCCGTAATGAATGACCCATTTGCCCTCGGTCAATGCGGTTTCCAGCATGTTTTTCAGCGGAGACAAACAGATATCCTCCCCGATTGACCGGATAAAGGCATTCAATGAAGACGGGGGTATAAGCGTAATGCCGCAGTATGCAAGCCCCCGGCCCTTAACGGAAAGCGTGGACCGGTAGGAATCAAAGGACATCAGCTTTTCCGCAATGCCGGCTATACAGGCATCGTCTACAGAAATGCAGGCATATTTCTGCGGTTCGTATGCATCATATCTTTTGCCCTGCCGTGGGGCAGCCGGAAGGATCCCGAAGTCATGTTTCGGCACGGTCGTTATGTCTCCATATTCTGATCTTCATTTTGTCTTTTATTATACGTTGCCCGGGGAAAAAACACAAGAACGGTCATGGCGGAACCGCTTGCGGAAAACATTCTTTCTGACGGGATTTTTTATTTCCCGCTCTGCCCGACGGAAAGGACTCCGTCTGTTAGGCATTTGCGAAAAGAAAAAAGTGTTGACATGGGAATATGACTGTAGTATGATTAAAATTTTTCGTTTGACAAGGCGGATAAAGTCCTATATAATAAAAATATCTTGACAGAAGGGAGCTTTGTCTGTGTTTTCCATTGGCGATATGGTGTGCTATCCCATGCACGGGGTAGGGGTGGTGGAAGCCATTCAGGAGCAGACGATCCTGGGGGAGACCTGCCAGTATTATCTGCTGCGGTTCATCATGGGCCGCATGACGGCGATGGTACCGGTGAAAAAGGCGGACAGCGTAGGGCTCAGGAGCCTGGCAGACAGGGAGACCTGCGGCCGGGTCATTGCCTTTTTGCGGGAAGGGGACTGCTCCAGCGAAAGCGAAAACTGGAATCAGCGTTACCGGGAGAATCTGGATAAGCTCAAGGGCGGAGACATTCTGGTGGTGGCCGATGTGGTCAAGTGCCTGATGAAGCGGGACAGAGAACGGGGCCTTTCCGCCGGAGAAAGAAAAATGTTTCTTACGGCCCGGCAGGTGCTCATAGGGGAGCTTTGCGCCGCCAGCGGCATGGAAGAGGAAGCCTATCTCCCTCTGGTGGGGGGCTGAGCCGCTTTTGCCGCCGCTGCCGGGAGGGGTGCCTTCCCGGTATTTTTTCTGCCGGAAACAGTGTAATTTTACAAAACTCCTTGACATCCATGTTCGACTCCCGTATAATGTAACAGGCTTATTTTGGAGCAGACCGCATATCCAAAGGCCTGCACATGAACTTATAAAAACTAAGAGAGGTGTTATCATGGTACGTACTTTCCAGCCCAAAAAGAGGCAGCGCAGCAAGGTGCACGGCTTCCGTGCCCGCATGGCCACCGCAGATGGCCGCAACGTTCTTCGTCGCCGCCGTGCCAAGGGCCGCAAGAAGCTCAGCGCATAAGGCAGCGCAGGGCCTTCACGGGGGGGCTTTTCCCCCACATACTCGCAGCGCTGCGGCAAGCTTTATAAGAGCTTGCCGTGCGTTTCTATTTAGGGGTATTTTTGCAGGCTTCTCTTTGGAGAGGCATGAGGCAGTTTCCGTTGAACAGAACCTATTCCCTCAAACGGCATAAGGAGTTCCGCTACACCTATCGGGCGGGGCGCCGGGTGAACGCCGGGTGTTTTGCCCTGGTCACCGCCCGGAACCGGTCGGGCAAGGTGCAGGTGGGCTTTTCCGTATCCAAAAAAGTGGGCAGCAGCGTGGAGCGCAACCGCTGCAAGCGGAGGCTGAAAGCGGCGTATACGCCATTTCTGCCGCTGACCCAGCCGGGCCGGAATCTTATTTTCATTGCCCGGCGGGAGGCGCTGTTCCTCCCCTTTGACCGGATGCAGAAGGAGATCTGCAAAGCCCTGCAAAAGGCCGGGTTGTATAAAGAGGAACCCGCCGGGGAGGTAAGCCCGTGAAGCGGGCTCTGCTCTGGTGCATTCGTTTTTATCAGCGGGAGATCTCGCCCTATCATCCCCGGTGCTGCCGCTTTACCCCTACCTGCTCCCAATACGCCTTGGAGGCTATCCGCAAATACGGCGCTTTCAAGGGTACGGCCATGGCACTGTGGCGCCTGCTGCGCTGCAACCCCCTTTGCCGGGGCGGCTATGATCCGGTGCCCTGAAAGACGCTTTTAATCAAAAGGAGATCCCATTGAGCAACGCATTTTTCCTGACCAAGTGGTTCTATCTGGCCATGCGCTGGATCTACGAGTATCTGCTTTCCCTGACGGGCTGGCAGGCTTCCTTCGTGATCGTTCTGACCATTGCCGTTTTCACCCTGGCCATCCGTCTGCTGACGGTGTTTTCCGACATTTCTTCCCGCAAATCTTCGGCCAAAATGGCCAAGATCCAGCCGGATCTGCAAAAACTCCAGAAGAAATACGGAAACGATCCCCAGCGGCTGAATCTGGAGCAGAGAAAACTCATGCAGGACAACGGCGTTTCCGCTTTTGGCGGCTGCCTGCCCCTGCTGATCACCATGCCTCTGTTCTTTATCTTTATCAACGCCTTCCGCGCCTGGTCCAACGAGCAGATGCTCCGTCTGCTGCTGACCATGAGCCAGGATCAGCTGGCCGGTGTGGAGATGTTCAATTCCTACAAGTTCTTCTGGATCCAGAATATCTGGCGGCCCGATAACCTGAGCAGCTCCGCCGTTATGACCGGCACCGAGTTCTGGCGGACCTTTGCCGAGACCAACGGGACATTTATCGACAAGTTCATCTTCTATTCCGAAAATCAGGCTGCCTTTGAGACCCTGCTCACCGATATGGGCTTCTATGTGAAGGATGCCGCCGGTGCCCTTACCGTAGCTGCAGACAACACCGCCTTTTTGAAGGCCTATGAGCAGATCATGGGGCCCTGCATCGATCGCTTTGCCGGATATGTAAACGGCCTGGGCGTTCTGCCCATACTGGCAGGCGCTACCTCCTTCCTTTCCAGCTGGATCATGATGCGCAATCAGCCCAAGGCGGATCCTGCGGCCAACAGCGGCAAGTCCATGATGTATATCATGCCCCTGATGTCCATTTTCTTCTGCTGGCAGTATGACTCCACCTTTGCCTGGTACTGGGTGTTCAGCAACGTGTTTGCTACCCTGACCGGATTCATTATCAACAAGAAAATGCCTGCCATTTTGGCCAGGAGCGAGGAGAAGAAGAAGAAATGAGAACCATGGAATTTTCCGGCCGCACGGTAGACGAAGCCATCTTCCACGGCCTCAATGAAATGGGCGTGACCATCGATCAGGTGGATATCGTTACCGTCCAGAATGAAAGCAAGGGCATCTTTGGCCTGGGCGCCAGAAACGCCATCGTCCGGTTGACGGAGCGGGAAGTGCCCGTGGTGCCCGATTTTGACGCCGTCAACGAAGAGCGCCGGGAGCAGAAGCAGGCGGCCCGCAAGGCCCGGGAAGAAAGACCCAGAGAGGATCGGCCCCGGGAACGCAGAGAGGACCGCAAGCCCCGGGAGCGCCGGGATGAGGGCAAGGCTCCCCGCCGTCAGGAGCGCAGCGAGGCACCTGCGGAGGAGACGGTTTATACGCTGGAAGCGGCCCAGGAACTGGAAGCAGCCAAATTCCTTCAGGAACTGCTGAACAAGATGCAGATCCAGGGCACGGTGAAAGCCTGCATGGATAAGGAGGGCGGCATCCGTCTTTCCATCGAAAGCAGCACCGACGGACTGCTCATCGGCCGCCGGGGAGAAACGCTGGATGCCCTGCAGTATATCGTATCCCTGTATGAGAACCGCAGCCGCCGGGAGGATGGATATCGCCGGGTGAGCGTGGATACGGAAGGCTATCGGGCCCGCCGGGAGGATACTCTGCGGAAGCTGGCCCGCCGGAATGCACTGAAAGTGTATAAGACCGGCCGTCCTATGGCCATGGAGCCCATGAATCCCTATGAGCGGCGGATCTTCCACTCCGCTTTGCAGGATTTCCGGGGCGTTACCACCCATTCCGAGGGCGAGGAGCCCAATCGCCGGGTGATCATAGAGCCGTCCAACGACTAAGTATAAGGGGGCTGTTCAAACAGCTCCTTTTTTAACGGAAAAAAAGCGGGAAGAGCCGCTTTCAGACAGGCTGTAACATTGAACGGTTTCCTGTGAAAAGCGGGAAACGGCGGTGCGGCAGCCCGCAAAAGGGCATATGCAGCCGTAAGTGAAAAGCTCTCCGAAGGGGTATAAAAGGAGAGGGAAGCCCCATCTTTTGTATGCAGGATACCATTTATGCGCCCTCTTCCGCCATTGGCGGCGCCGTAGCCGTGGTGCGCCTTTCCGGGCCGGAGTGCTGCGCCGTAGTAAAAAAAATACTCAGCCGGGATTTGACACGAACCCCTCATGCCCTGCGGTATGTACAAGTGCAGGAAGAGGGAGAAGTGCTGGACGACTGCATGGCCGCTTATTTGCCCGGGCCAAAGACCTATACCGGAGAGGATATGCTGGAGCTGCATTGCCACGGAGGCAGCGCTACGGTTCAGGCCCTGTTGGCCTGTCTTAGCCGCTGCGGGCTTCGCCCGGCGGAGGGGGGCGAGTTTACACGCCGGGCCTTTATGAACGGAAAGATGGATCTTTCTTCGGCGGAGGCTGTGATGGATCTGATCCAGTCACGGGCTCAGGGCAGCCGCCGGGCAGCTTTGGAACAGCTTCATGGAGCTCTGATGCGCCGCATCCGGGAAAACGAGGAGCGGCTGCTGACAGCGCTGTCTACACTGGACGCTGCCATGGATTATCCGGAAGAAATGGAAGCACAGGCCGCTCTGGAGGTGCCTGCTCTGGTGGAGGCGGCATTGGAGGATATCCGGCAGCTTATCGAAGCGGGACGGCGGGATCGTGTTCTGCGGGAAGGACTGAAGGTGGCGCTGGTGGGGCGGCCCAATGTGGGCAAAAGCTCTTTGCTCAATGCTCTGCTGGGGGAGGAAAGAGCCATTGTCACCGCCATTCCCGGCACCACACGGGATGTGCTGGATGAACAGACAGCTTTCGGCGGAGTGCCTGTGCGGCTGGTAGATACGGCCGGTATCCGGGAAACCGGGGACGAGGCGGAGCGCATAGGGGTACAGCGGGCCAGAAAGGCACTGGAAGAGGCGGATGTGGTACTGCTGGTGCTGGACGGTACCGGACCGCTGACGGAAGAGGATGCCGGGCTTTTGCGCCTGACAGCGGAGAAACGGCGGATCCTGGTGCGCAGCAAGGGGGATCTGCCCCCATGTAAGGATGTATTCGGGGATATTTCCGTCAGCGCATGGACGGGAGCGGGGCTTCCGGAACTGAAGCAGCGTGTGCTGGCGCTGGCCGGGCCAGGAGAGCATCAGGGCTGCATCACCAACGAACGGCACATCCATGCGCTGGAACAGGCGGAAAAGGCATTGGCATCCGCCCTGGCGGCCCCGGAGGAGGACTGCGCCGCCACGGATATCCGGGAAGCCCTCCATTGCCTGGGGGCCATTACCGGCCGGGATGCGGATGAAGCGGTCATCGATGCCATATTCTCCCGCTTCTGCGTGGGCAAATAAAGAGATAAACGCTTACAGCGTACAGAATTAAAGCAGACCTGCTGCAAGGGTCTGCTTTTTTATTTTCGGAATCCCCTGCAAGAGGGATCAGGAAAACTTGTGCCTGTGAGAAAAAGCCTTTCTGACAGGATAGAAACGGGTTGTGACGGCAGCCTGCAAGGCAGCGGAAGTCATTCAGGAGGGAAACGCCGGGGACGATCCGGCAAGCTATAGATGTATGCGGGCAGCCCGGGAACGGGAAAAGATCGAATATGGCGGAATGGCAGCCCCATGGGGAAGAAAGGGCGGCGTTTATTGCAGTGCAAGGGATCGAAGCTAAAGCCCCCGCTGCTGCCGCAGGGGGGCTTCCATCAGGTGCATTGTGTGATTTTTCGATCGGTCATTTTGTTTTCGGTCGGGCCAGCAGAGCAAAAATACAGCCGAAAAAGATGGCCCCCGTAACGCCCCCGGCGCTGGCGGAGGCGCCGCCGGTAAAAGCCCCCAGCAGACCCTGTTCCTGTACGGCTTCAATGGCGCCTTTGGCCAGCAGGGCACCAAAACCGGTCAGCGGCACGCTGGCGCCGCAGCCTCCTGCTTCCAGCAGGGGGGCATACAGTCCAAGGGCCCCCAATATCACCCCGGCCACTACATATACCACCAGAATACGGGCGGAAGTCAGGCGGGTCAGGGAAATCAGCAGCTGCCCTATGGCACACAGGGCGCCTCCAATAAGAAAGGCCCAAAGATATTGCAGCGGTTCCATAGTTATGCCTCTCTTTCCAATTCGATCACATGGGCAATGCCCGGTATGCTTTCCCCCTGGTTGCAGGTAAGGGGACTCAGCAGGGCTCCGGTAGACAAAAACAGCACCCGTCGGAGGGAGCCGGCCTCCAGCCGGGGAAGCACATGACAGGCCAGAACGATGGCGCTGCATCCGCAGCCGGAGCCGCCGCACTGATACCCCTGTTCCGGGGAAAAAAGTATCTCGCCGCAGTCAAAGTGCTTCTTGCTCAGATCCAGCCCTTCCCGTTCAAAAAGCTCCAAAAGCATCTGCCGGCCAAAACGGCCAAGATCTCCCGTATAAATGGCATCGTATGCTTCCGGGGCACGGCCTGTATCCAGCAGGTGGCGGCATATGGAATCATAGGCGGCGGGTGCCATGGCCGCCCCCATGTTGCTTCCGTCAGTGATGCCCATGTCGATGACCCGGCCGATGGTGGCGCTTTTCAGCCGCACATGCTGCAGGGGACTGCCGGGCACAGATTCACCGGATACAAGGACGGCTCCTGCGCCGGTGGCTGTTCGCTGAGCGGAAGGGGGTGTGGTAGTGCCCATTTCCAACGGAAAACGATATTGACGTTCTGCCGTGGAAAAATGACTGCTGGCGGCGCATAGAGCGTTGGGGCGGTACCCGCCGTCTGTCAGCACACCGCCCAGAAGCAGCCCTTCCGTCATGGTGGAGCAGGCTCCGTACAGCCCCAGATAGGGAAGCCCCAGTTCCCGGGCGGCAAAGCTGGAGGTGACGATCTGGTTGAGCAGATCCCCGCACAGAAAGCAGCCGCAGTTTTCCGGATCCAACTTGCCCTTGCCAAGACACAGCCGGGCGGCTTCCATGAGCATGCGCTTCTCGCCCCGCTCAAAGGTCTGTTCCCCCAGACGGTCATCGGTAAGTACTACGTCAAAGGCCTCTCCCAGGGGGCCCTTTCCCTCTGCGGGGCCTGCTACCCCGGCGGCGGCGCACACATGCACCCCACGGTCAAAGAATAGGGTATGGCCAGTCGATTCCATAACTGCCTCCACATTTTTTTATCAGTGTGCCCGGGGGAAAGAAAACTATGCACTCCGGGCGGAAATTTTTCTGGTCATGAGGCGTTTCCTGTGGTATACTGGCTCGAATTGCGGAATAAGGAGGCGTGTATGAAAAAATGGATGCTCAGGCTGGGTCTGTATGTGCTGGGGCAGTTTATTCTGGCGCTGGGAGTATCTTTGTCTATCATCAGCGGGCTGGGGGTCTCTCCGGCCAGCTCCGTGGCGCTGGCCTTTTCTCTGGTCACCGGGGTGGAAGTGGGGAATATGATGATCCTGGTGCAGGGCGTTTATTTTCTGCTGCAATGCCTGTTTTTTGAGCGGGAGTTCAAGCTTCTGTTCTTTTTGCAGCTGCCTTCTGCCATCCTTTTCGGCAAACTGCTGACTTTGACCAACCTGCTGCTGGAAGGGATACAGGTTTCCGGCTATGCCATGCAGCTGGGGATACTGTTGCTGTCTGTTTTTGTGGTAGGATTGGGACTGGAACTGTATATGGGGGCGGACGTGGCCGTGCAGCCTGCGGAAGGGCTGGTGAGCCATGGGGCAAAAAAATGGGGGCGTTCCGTGGCCTTTATGAAGAACTGCTTTGATATAGGCTGTGTACTGCTTACGGTACTGGTCTCCTGGATCGGCCTGGGTGCCGTGGCCGGTGTGCGGGAAGGAACGGTTCTCTGCGCTTTGGGTACCGGCCGGGCTATCTGGTTGTATCATAAACTCTTTGGGGAGAGGCTCTCCTGCTGGCTCCATGAAAAGGAGACGCCCGCTGCCGCAAAAGCAAACTAAACATTGTAGCTCCGGTGTGTATGGAGGAGCAACTGACGGGCAGCCTTTTTACCATCCATCGGTTTTTCGGAGGCTATACGGTAAAAACGGTTCCGTACCCATTGGGGTGCGGAGCCATTTTTTGTTTTTGGGAGAGAAAAGACTCTTTCCGGCGGGCAGGGGGAGGGATCGAGGGAGGCAAGGAGATTGCCGGGAAGCGGGGGGCGCACTGCGTGCCTGGCGGCACGCCTGCGGGGCGGATGCCCCCGCAGAGTTCCGGCGGCAAAGCCGCCGGAACGTGCGCCCCCGGCTTTCGTATACAAACCAGCGCCGTATCCCGGCGTCCCCTGCCCATATACGGGGGCGCTTCTTTTTTCTGGGAGAATGTACTTAAAAAGAGGCTTTTCACAGCCTCTTTTAGGGCAATATGCAGTTACAGACCCCGGGCTCTTTGCAGCAGGGCAGTGAATTCTTCCTTTCCCCAAACAACGGGCACAGGATAGAGCGGGTTGGCTTCCTTCATAGCCCAGCGGATAATCTGGGGGATATCCTTGTCTTTTATCATGTCGGCATATTCCGGCAGTCCCATGGCTGCTTTGCTGGATTCTATCCAGGCGATGAAGCTCTCCGCCCGCTCCTCGGGGGTAACGCCGGGCAGGCCGCAGGCATGGGCCAGAGCCGCCAGAGGCTCCGTGACCGCCGGGCCGTAGGCCCGCAGCACATGAGGCAGCAGAATGGCCATAGCCAGACCGTGAGGGGTGCCGTACAGGGCGCTGAGCGTATGCCCCACGGCGTGAACATACCCCACGCATCCACGGGTAAAGGAACGGCCGGCCAGAAAACTGGCTTTGAGCATCTGCCCCCGGGCAACGGGATCTTCTCCGTGGGCAAAGGCGCGGGGCAGGTAGTCATGGATCAGCTGCACCGCCAAAACAGCAAAGCGCAGCTCCTTTTGGGTGCAGTAGGTGCGGTTTGTATAGCTTTCCACGGCGTGGCACAGGGCGTCCATGCCGGTAATAGCGGTGGTAAAGGGCGGCAGATCCAGGGTAAGAGAGGGATCCAGCAGGGCATACCTGGGCATAAGACGGGGGTCGTTGATGGCGGCCTTCCGATGGGTTCCGCTGTCGGTGATGACGGCGGCCAGCGTGGTTTCCGATCCGGTGCCGGCAGTGGTGGGAATAGCAAACAAAGGAGGCAGTGGGCGGCCTACCTTCAGCAGCCCCTGAAGCCGGGAGACGGAACGGCCGGGGCGGGCTATACGGGCGCCTATGGCCTTGGCACAGTCCATGGGGGAGCCGCCTCCCAGCGCCACGATACCGTCGCATCCCATCTGCCGGTATACCTGTACGCCCGCCTCCACCTGATCGCTGGTGGGGTTGGGAGAAAGATCGTTAAACAGAGCATAGGGAAGTCCATTCTCCTTCATCTGTGTCAGCAGTTCCTGCACCTGCGGCAGGCGGATCACATGCTTCCCCGTGACAAGAAGCACCTTTCGGCAGCCCTCCCTGCGGATCAGGCCGGGGAGCTCCCGCAGGCAGCCGTACCCTTCCGTCAGAAGGGGGATGGGGTAGCGGATGCAGTGATTGGCCAGCTTCATCAGCTGCTGAAAGCCGCGGCAGTATACACAACAGGCTTTGCCCATATGGTTGATTCACCTCACTTAAAGGGTATGCGTATGCCTAAAGTATGAAACGGACGCCGCCGCTTGTCAAGTCCGGCCGAACACCGTGTGTTCCCGCCGGAAAAACTCTTCCGGGAGCAAATACGGCGGAATTGTAATAAATCTCTCCGAAAGTTGACATTCTTTCCCGAGTATTTTATGATATTCAAGTAAAATCACGGGAGGATGTACCTTTGGAACAGACACAGCAGCCCAGGCCTTTGACCGTGCGGGACAGGCTTCTTCTTTTAGGGGAAGGCCTTACGTTTCTGGCCGTACTGGCGGGGCTGTTTTTGCTTTTATATAAGGATGTGCGCCCGTATCTTTCCTGGGAGCTGTGCGGCTATGGGCCGGAGGCTTCCGAATTTCTCTGGCAGGAAGGGGAAGCGGCCTTTGCAGGGGGCACTTTGGGTGAGGACTGGACCCGGCCGGGGCTGCGGCTGGTGCTGGTGGAGCATGAGGGCAGCCGCCGCCTGAGCCTGCTTTCCGTAAAAGATACCACGTCTCCCCGGGCAGAGGGCAGGACCCTGACTATAGGCATAGATGAGGAATTGACGGCGGATCAGTGCATCGAGGGTCTGGAGGATGAACAGCTGGTGGGCGTGTCTTTTGAAACGGCCCCGGTTTTTCATAAAGAAGGAACCTATGAGGCAAGGATCCGATTGGAAGATCTTTCCGGCAACAGTGCGGGCGTAACAGCCTGTATACACATTCTGGCAGTACAGCCGCAGATCACGGTAGAAGCAGGCGCCCCTTTGCCGGGAATAGAAGCTTTTTTGCCCAATGATACGGCGCAGGGCCGTTTCCTTACGGATATGGATACCCTTTCCACCGCCCATGCGGGGGTGCAGCCCGTGGAACTGGAGGTGGAGGGGGAGAAGTATACTTCTTATTTATATGTGCAGGATACCGACGCCCCCCGGGCCCGGGGAAAGCTGGTGTATGTGCGTCCCGGAGAAACGGCTGGAGCGGAAGCATTCATCGACACCTGTACCGACGAAACGGACGTAAGTTTTTCCTTTGCGGCAGAGCCGGACTGGAGCAAAAGCGGGTATCAGAAGGTGACGGTGCTGGCCCGGGACGAAGGGCAGAACGAAACCGAAGTTTTTGCGGAGCTGTTTATTTCCCCTCTGGCCCCCGTGGAGACGGAAGCTACCGGAGAGCCTCTGGAGGCCGGGGCGCTGGGAGAGGGCATAGAGCTGATCGACCGGCTGACTTTGGACCGGCTGGGGGCTTATGTGCTGAACGTGCGCTATGAGGGGGAACCGTGCCCCCTGCTGCTCAGCGTGGTGGATACCCGGCCCCCGGAGATCGCCGTGCCGGAGCAGGCGGAAGGCTATCTGAACTTCCCCCGGCCGGCCGAAAGCTTTATCGTTTCCGGCAGGGATGCCACGGGGTATACCTGTGCCTTTGAACGGGAGCCGGACTGGAGTCTGGCCGGCCCCCAGCAGGCGGTCATTCTGTGCACCGACGGCGCCGGGAACGTGACCCGGTCGGCCTTTACGCTTTCCCTGCGGACAGACGATCAGCCGCCCCGGATCCTGTATGTGCGGGATCTGAACGGGTATGTGGGGGAGGCCGTGCGTTACTTGGCGGAGGTTCGGGCCGAAGACAACTGCGATGGAGAGATTCCCGTCTCCGTAGATGTCAGCGCCGTGGATATTTACCGGGCGGGGACGTATCCGGTGGTATATACCGCCCGGGATGAGGCGGGCAATGTGACCCAGGCGCGCTGCAGGATCACGCTGGTGGAAGCAAGAGTCAGCGAGGCGGAGTTTGAAGCGGCGCTGAATGCCTGCTATGATGCCATCATCACGCCGGATATGAGCCTGAAGGAAAAAGGATGGGCTATTTTCCAGTATGCCAACCAGAACATCCGCTACAAGGCTTCTTCCGACAAGAAGGACTGGAAGTACGAAGCCTGGCGGGGGATCACCACCGGCAGGGGGGATTGCTTCACCTTCTGCTCCGTAGCCCGTGCACTGCTGGAAAAGGCCGGGGCTCAGGTACGGGTAGTGACCCGTTTCGGGGGCAAAAAGAATACCCGCCACTGGTGGCTGCTGGTGGATTTGGGGACGGGGTACTATCATTTTGATGCGATCAATGTGGGCCCAAAGGGCTTTGAATGTTTTATGCGCACCACGAACGAAGTCTTAAAGCGCAGCCGGAACTTCTGGAGCTTTGACCAGAGCCTGTACCCGGCCACGCCGGAGACGCCTTTTTCCATGGAGGGTTGAGGGATGAAGATGCGTTTCTGGCTTCGGCCGCTGCTGGCGCTGGCGGCGGCGGGGGTATGTTTGTTTCTGTTGGGGCGGCTGACCCGGCCCAAGTATACGGAGGGCATTCTGGAAGGCGGCCTTATCGACGATTATTATGAAGAGACAGGCGGGCATCAGGTGCTGTTCATCGGGGACTGCGAGGTCTATGAAAGCTTTACGCCTCCCACCCTGTTTGCAGAGTATGGCTATACATCCTTTATCCGGGGGACGGCGCAGCAGCTCATGTGGCAGAGCCGGTATATTCTGGAGGAGACCCTTGCGTATGAAACGCCTCGGGTGGTGGTGCTTTCCGTCTGTTCCCTGCGCTACGGAGAATCTCAGAGTGAAAGCTACAACCGCATGACTCTGGACTATATGCGCCCTTCGCTCTATAAATGGAAAGCCGTGGTCGCTTCTCTGGGGGAAGGGGAAAGCCCTGTTACCTATGTCCTTCCTCTGCTCCGGTACCATACCCGCATCAGCGCTCTTACCGCAGAGGACTGGAAGTATCTTTTTAAAACTCCGGTCCTCAGCCACAACGGCTATCTTATGCGCTGCGATACGGTGCCCTATACCCGGCTTCCGGCAGCGCCGCCGCTGGAGGACTATGCCTTCAGCTCCCGGAGCTATGGAGAGCTGGACGGGATCGTCAGCCTTTGCCGGGAGAAGGGGATAGAGCTGATCCTTGTGAAATCCCCCTGCCTGTATCCCGCCTGGTACAGCCAGTGGGATGAAGCGCTGGAAGCATATGCCCGGGAAAAGGGAGTTGTCTATGTAAACGGGATCCAATATATGGAGGAAATGGGCATCGACCTGAGTACGGATACCTATGACGGGGGCATCCATCTGAACGTATACGGGGCAGAAAAATATACCCGCTGGTTTGCACAGACCTTTCTGACCCCGTTGAGACTGGAGGACGAGCGGCAGGTTCCGGATACCGCCGCTCTGTATGCAGAAAAGCTGGCGGCCTATGAGAAGGAAAAGCAGGCGCAGCTGGAAGAGATAGCCGCCTTTGGGTATTTGAAGAGCCGAAAGGCAGATATGGAGGAATAAAGCATGAAAAAAAGCTTTTTTATGGGACTGATTCTGCTGATGGGCCTGCTGTGTGCCTGCGCTTCCGGGGCCAGACAGGGGACGGTATATGTGGATCCCAAGGCTGCCGCCGGTGAGACGGCTCAAAGCGGAGAAGGGGAAAAGCCGGAACAGGTTCTGCCCGGAGAGAAGGAAGCTCCCGAACCGGAAGAAGAGCAGGAGGAGGAGTATATCTTCCGCAGCGGCAGCATTGCCATAGTGCCCCTGGAGGAAGCGGATGAGGTGATGGAAAGGCTCACCGGACTGCTGAGCACCTTTGAGGCAGACAGCTGCGCCTATCAGGGCAAGGACTATTACTATTACTATCCGGGCTTTGAACTGACGGTCAACGAACTGGAGGGCGCTAAACGCATCACGGCCATTACGCTGGTGGACGATACCATAAAGGCGGAGTTCTCCGGGGGCGCATTGGGCATCGGAGACGGGGAGCAGCTCCTTAGACAGGTGCTGGGCGGAGAACCGGGGCAAAGTTACTATGAATTTGCAGGCAGCCGCAGCCGGGTGCAGATCCAGCTGACGGAAGGGCGCATTACCGCCATGGTGTTTCGCCCGGCGGAAGAAACGGCCGGGGAGGATTGATTCGTGGTCACGCATCTGCTGGAATATTTTCATGCCGCCGCCGCCCGGGTGCCGGAAAAAACTGCCTTTACCGATGGGGAACAGGCGCTGACCTTTGCCCGGTGTGAAGCCTGTGCCCTGGCTTTGGGGCGGAAGCTGTTTCAACTGGGATGTGCGGGAAAGCCCGTAGGCATCCTTATGGACAGAACCCCCGCTCAGCCCGCCGCCTTTCTGGGTGTATGGGAAGGGGGCGGGTTTTATGTGCCTCTGGACAGAGAGATGCCCCGGCAGCGGCTGCTGCAGATCCTGCAAACGGCGGCGCCCGTCTGTCTGGTGTGCGACAGGGCCAACGAAGCTCTGGCACGGGAGTTGTTTTCTTCCGGAGAGATCCTGCTGTGGGAGGAGGTCTCCCGGGGGCCGGCTTTACGGGATTTTTCTGTGGAGCGGCTGGATACGGATCCGGCCTATATCGTTTTCACCTCCGGTTCCACCGGGATGCCAAAGGGGGTATGCGCCTGCCATCGCTCGGTGATCGACTATGCCGAGCACTTTCTGTCCGCCGTGGGCATGGGGGAAGACGCCGTGCTGGGCTGCCAGTCGCCCCTGTATTTTGACGCTTTTCTGAAGGAGTTTCTAAGTGCGCTGGTGCTGGGGGCTACGGTGGTGCTGATCCCCCGGGCACTGTTTGTGCAGCCGGTGAAACTGGTGGAGTTTTTGAACGAGCACCGGGTCAATACCCTTTGCTGGGTGGCTTCGGCCCTGAGCCTGGTATCCTCTCTGGGTACCTTCAAGGCGGTGCGGCCCCGGTACCTGAAGCTGGTCTGCTTTGGCAGCGAGGTCTTTCCGCCCAGGCAGCTGGGCCGCTGGCGGGAGGCCTGCCCAGGGGCCAGGTTCTTCAATCTGTACGGCCCTACGGAATGCACGGGCATGAGCTGTTTTTATCCCGTTACAGGCGCAGAACAGGGGCCCGTCCCCATAGGCAGACCCTTTGCCAATACCCGGGTGTTTCTGCTGGATGAGACCGGCCGGGAAAGCCGGGAAGGGGAGATATACATTGCCGGCACCTGCGTAACGCTGGGGTATTATAATGACCCGGAGCGCACCGCCGCCGCCTTTGTGCAAAATCCCCTGCAGCACAGCTATCCGGAGCAGGTTTACCGGACGGGGGATCTGGCCCGGTATGATGAACGGGGAGATCTTGTTTTTCTGGGGCGCAAGGACCAGCAGATCAAGCATATGGG
>OKVH01000029.1_pt1 | contig 74313 bp, 96 predicted proteins | sample 1604791 | NCBI WGS metagenome assembly OKVH01 (sample SAMN01760919, study PRJEB22395) | human gut metagenome | reverse complement strand
CTCTACTGCGTCCTTCGGGTCGAAGCTGATGATATAATGGTGGGTCTTCACGTCCTCCCGCCCGCCGTTCTTGCCGTACTTGCGATTGGCAATCAGGCAGGCCATAGCGAACGAAGATTCGCCGCACTCAAGGGTGTCGAGCAGGTACGAATCGCGCAGCTTGGGTCTGCCTTTCTCGTCCAGAATGGGCAGACCGGTGTACTCGTTGTGCTGAAAGGTGAGATAGCTTTCGGCGGCGGCATAGTTAGAGTTTTTCGAGGTCAAATGCTTGATGGTTGCCATACAGTTCACCAACCGTTTCTTCGGCTTTCAGCCGAAAGTTCGTGAGTGCGGACAGTTCCTCCAGAATCTGCGCCCGGAGCTGCTCGGTGTCTTTGCCGCCGGAGTTAAAGTGCCGTGCAAGCTGGTTGAGGTTGCTTCCCACCTTGCTGCACTGGGCAGACAAGGTAGCAAGCGCCGCCAGTGCATCCTCACCGCCCTGCGCCACCACAACGGTGTGCTTGACGTTCACACCGTACAGGACGCGGCGGACGAGTTCGGATTGGGTGAGGTGGAGTTCTTTGCAGGCGTATGCGATCCGCAGTTTTTCTTCTGCGGTCACCCTGACTTTGATGATGTGTGTCTTTCGTTTTCGCGGCGTGTCATTGCGGTTCTTCTTTGCGTGTACGTTCGGACTTTTCATTTCAGCCATATTCGACCTCCTGTGAAAATGATAAATGCCCGCTCCGGGATGGAGAGGGCTATGTAATGCGACACGCCGCATTCGCACCAACGGTGCGAAGCTAGAGCAGGGTTTGGGGAAGGGCCACGGTTGCGAAGCAATGAAAGCCCCAGTGGGGCTTTCAAGTGGCAGCGCGGTCTGCGACAGCAGATGGAGGGGCTTTGCCCCGACAAGCGCTTGCCCCAACAAGGATGACTGAGTGGACAGCAATTTTTCAAGCATTGAAAATTTGTGGCCACAGGTCGATACTTGCTTTCGCCCTTTCCGTGCAACACTGAAAATTTCAGAAGTCGAACCGCAATGCACGTTGAAAATTTTGCAGAGCAAAACGTGTGAAAAGGCAAAGCCCCTGCTCATGGTCACCGTTCACACCGAACGCAGTTCCTGCCCCTGTTTTGCAGCGGCGTTGTCCGGCTCGCCCACAGAAAGTGTGAGGTCATGGCGCAGTATCTCGTTCAGACAGCTTATGTAAGATTCAAGGTACAGTATGAAGAAAGCCGGACGCAGTGCAGAAACTACAACCTGCTTCTTTCAAACACAAGAATAACACTTTTCGGTTGTGTAGTCAACAACCAAAGACAAATTTTGGAAGATTGAACAACTACATAAGATTTTATTTGTGAAAAAGAAAAATACCGCCCATGCAGCGCAGCGATGGATTTTGTCGGGTGAATCGGCGGCAAAATAAATCGGGTGTGTTGCGGGACGGTAAAAATCTTCATGGGGAATAAATCCTCGCCGTTCTGTACTTTTCTACAAGACCGCGTTTGCGTAGCAATGAAAGCCCCAGTGGGGCTTTTAAGCGGCAGAGCGGTCTTGCGCAAGCAAGATGGAGGGGCATTGCCCCGACAAGCTCGGTGGGATTTGCGATAAAGGGTATCATGAATTGCAGCGAGCGTCAAGATGGTTTTGCAAATTTTATTGCAGTAAAGCGGTGATAGTAGGACTTATATTTAACACACGGCAAGAAACAATTTCCGTTTCGCACATTGTAATGTTCGCAGAAAAAACTTATAATGCTTTTGAACCTGTAGGACACACAAAACGCAGAAAAGAGAGGGAATCATGAGAAAACTGTTCCTTTTGGAAGATGATCTGAGCCTGATCAGTGGGCTGACCTTTGCATTCAAGAAACAGGGCTTTGCACTGGATACAGCCCGGACACTGGCAGAAGCCGAGGTGCTGTGGTCAGACGGAAAATATGACCTGCTGGTGCTGGATGTTTCCCTTCCGGATGGCTCTGGCTTCGATTTCTGCCAGAAAGTGCGGCGCACATCCAACGTGCCGATTCTGTTCCTGACCGCTTCGGATGAGGAAATGAACATCATCATGGGACTGGATATGGGCGGGGATGATTACCTGACCAAGCCGTTCAAGCTGGGTGTCCTGTTGTCGCGGGTCAATGCACTGCTTCGCCGTGCAAATGCGTCCAGCACAAGAGGCACCGTGCTGGAATCCAATGGCATCACCGTCCGATTGTTGCAGGGGCAGGCATACAAAAACGGAATCTTGCTGGAACTGACCGGTGCGGAGTATAAGCTGCTCTGCTTCTTTATGCAGCATCCGAATGCTGTGCTATCTAAGGAACAAATTCTGGATGCACTGTGGGACTGCGATGGGGATTACATTGACAGCAGTGCCTTAACAGTGTACATCCGGCGGCTGCGGATGAAGATTGAGGACGACCCCGGCAAACCGCAAATGCTGCTGACTGTCCGCGGCATGGGCTATAAATGGAATGGGTAAAGGTGCCGTATGAAAGTATTCGCAAACCGGGAGATCCGAAATTTGTTCCAAGCCGTGCTGGCGGTCTGGGCGGTGGCATTGGCTCTCACGCAGGGCACCGTATGGTATGCAACGCACGCATTCTCTCTCGGGTTACTATTGGTTTCTCTGCTGCTGGGCGGCTGCCTCTGGGGCGTTCTTTTCTGCTATTTTCAAAGGCAGAGCGCGCTTCTGGAACAGGCAGTCCAGCAAATCCAAAGCTGTCTGGATGGCAACCCGGATGCACGACTGGACTGCGACCGGGAGGGAGAACTTTACCGTCTGTTTCACTCCGTTAATGCATTGGCAGCAGTTCTGAGCGCACACGCAGACAACGAGCAGCGGGAGAAGCATTTTTTGAAAAATACCATTGCGGATATTTCGCACCAGCTCAAAACACCGCTGGCGGCGTTGAATATCTACAACGGTCTGCTTCAGGACGAAGAGGTTTCGCCATCGGAGGTCAAAGAGTTTGCAGACCTGTCCGAACAGGAGTTGGACCGCATCGAAACGCTGGTGCAGAATCTGCTCAAAATCACCCGGCTGGATGCCGGTTCGGTCGTATTGGAGAAGAAAGACGAAAATGTTGCTGAAATGGTGCAAGACATCGCGCGGCAGTATAACTATCGTGCAGAGCAGGAACAGAAAAAGCTCGTTCTGTCCGGCTCAGAGATGGTTACACTTTGGTGCGACCGTGACTGGATGCAGGAAGCTGTGGATAATCTTGTAAAGAATGCCCTTGACCACACAAAGAGCGGAGATACGATTCAGGTAGAGTGGAATGCACTGCCGTCCATGGTTCAGATCAAAGTGCGCGACAACGGCAGCGGTATCCACCCGGAAGATTTGTACCATATCTTCAAACGGTTTTATCGCAGCCGCTTTTCACAGGATACACAGGGCATCGGGCTGGGTCTTCCGTTGGCAAAAGCCGTTGTGGAAGCCCATCACGGAACCATTGAAGTAGGCAGCGAGCTGGGAAAGGGCACGACCTTTACTCTGAATTTTCCGATTCCTACAAAATTGTAGGCTGGGTGTAGGCTTGCAGTAAGGTTGACGTGTTATCCTTTTCTGCACAGACAGAGATAATCCGTCTGAATCGAAGGAACCTGCAAAGTGAGGGATACACTATGGAACTTTTAGAAGTCAACCACCTCTGTAAGACCTACGGCAGCGGAGAAACCGCTGTCCATGCGCTGAAAGATGTCAGCTTTTCCGTGCCGAAAGGCGAATATGTGGCGGTCGTTGGCGAATCAGGCTCCGGCAAAAGCACCCTGCTCAATCTGATCGGCGGACTGGATACGCCGACTTCCGGCAAGGTGCTGATTGACGGCAAGGATGTTTTTACCATGAAAGACCGGGAACTGACGATCTTCCGCCGACGCAATATCGGTTTTATCTTTCAGGCATTCAACCTCATCCCGGAACTGACCGTAGAACAGAACATCCTGTTCCCGGTGCTGCTGGACTACCAAAAGCCGGACAGGGCATATCTGGAAGAACTGCTGACCGTGCTGAATCTGAAAGACCGTCGGAAGCATCTGCCAAGCCAGCTTTCCGGTGGGCAGCAGCAACGGGTAGCCATCGGCCGCGCCCTGATGACCCGCCCTTCACTGATTTTGGCGGATGAGCCGACCGGCAATCTGGATACCCAGAACGCCAGCGAAGTCATTGCCTTGCTGAAGGAAACGTCCCGGAAATACGAGCAGACCATCCTGATGATCACCCACAACCGCAGCATTGCGCAGACGGCAGACCGGGTGCTGCAGGTATCGGACGGCTGCCTGACCGATTTTGGGAGGTGCCGGGAATGAGCAGCACAGAAATGAAAAGCTATCTGAGCCTGATTCCGATTTCTGCCAAGGTACGCAGACGGCAGAACCGCATGACGATTTTGTGCATCATCATTGCAGTGTTTCTGGTCACGGCGGTGTTCAGTATGGCAGATATGGCGATTCGGATGGAAACCTCAAACCAGCTGAACAAAAACGGAAACTGGCATATCATGGTAAAGGACATCTCCCCTGAAACAGCCGCAGAGCTTGCCACGCAGGAGAATGTTGCTGCATTTTCGGCGTATAGCGACATCAACGCTTCCCTTACGGAAAACTACTTTGCCGGAGATAAACGTGCCGCACTGGTAGGAGCAGATGATGCAATCCTTCAAATCTTTCCGGGAATGCAGTGCAACACTGCCCCGGCGGATGGCGAAGTGCTCGTGACAGCAAACATCCGGGATTGGCTGGATGTTACGGTCGGTACAGCGATTCCGCTGACGCTCCCGGATGGACAGACCATTTCGCTTACTGTCGCAGGTTTCAATGAGGATACCTCCGATGCGAACCAGTATGATGCTGTTGTGCTGGTGATGAACCGCAGTACATTTTCTCAGATTGCCGCACGGGTAGACGAATCCTTTGAAACACAGTATTTCATCCAGTTCAAGCCACGTACCAATTTGCGGCAGTCCATTGTGAACATCGAAAACAAGTACGGAATTTCAGAAGAAAAAATCTCCGAAAATACTTACCTGATGGCGTTGAACGCAAGCAGCAACAACGATTATATTGTAGGCTTATATGCGGTAGCGGCTGTGTTGGCTGGCATGGTCGTCCTTGCCGGAATTTTTATGATCACAGGCAGCATCAACAGCAATGTAGCTCAGCGTACCAGCTATTATGGAATGCTGCGTTGTCTTGGGGCAGGAAAAAATCAGGTTCGGATGCTTGTCCGGCTGGAAGCTCTTTTCTGGTGTAAAACTGCTGTTCCAGCAGGATGTGTGCTGGGAATCGTTTCCACATGGGGATTGTGTTCCTTTCTGCGTGGATTTATCGGCGAGGAGTTCAGCTCTTTACCAGTGCTTGGCATCAGCCCGGTCGGTATCATCTGTGGTTCCGCGCTGGGACTTATCACGGTTTGGTTCGCGGCATCTTCTCCGGCACGGCGGGCGGCAAAAGCTTCTCCGATCACAGCAGCAACCGGGAATGCGGTGGAAAATGCAGCGGCTTCTCCGTGTCATGCTCGGTTGTTTGGAAGTCGTACAGAGCTTTCTTTGGGCGTGAGCCATGCAACCTCGTCCAAAAAGAATCTGCTTTTGATGACAGGTTCCTTTGCGTTGAGCATTCTCCTGTTTTTGAGCTTTTCGGTTTTGCTTCGATGGGTTGGATTTGCGCTGAATCCGTTGCAGCCCTACGCGCCGGACTTATCGGTGGGTGAAACATCCGGGCAAAATGTCCTTGATCCGGTGCTGGTGGAGCAGCTGGAAGCTCTGCCGGAAGTCGAACACGCATTCGGGCGGATGTATTGCCCGTTCCCGGCGGAATATCAGGGAAAACAGGGGTCCATCGACCTGATTTCATACGATACGATACAGTTTGGCTGGGCGAAAAAAGACCTGATCAGCGGAACCCTTCCGCAGGAGTCGGAGGATGGCACATACCCTGTGCTGACGGTATTCGACAAAAGCAACTCCCTGACCGTGGGTGATACCATTCAGCTGGAGGATGCAAAGCTCACAGTCGTGGGTGTATTGGACGACAGCCCGTTCAGCAGTACCGATTCCCCGACTGTTATCTGTACCGAAGAAACCTTCCATCAGCTGACCGGGCAGAACCGCTATGCGGTGATCGATATTCAACTAGAAGATACCACAGCAGATGCAGCCATTGCTCAAATACACACCTTGCTGAGCGACACGTTAAACAAGCAGGTTATTTTTTCCAACCGAATCGAAGGAAATCGGATGATACAAAGCACCTACTGGGCGTTCCATCTGGTGGTCTATGCGTTTCTCATCGTGATTGCAGGAATCACTATTCTGAACATCATCAACAGCATTTCCATGAGCGTGTCGGCACGAATGAAGCAGTATGGCATCCTGCGTGCCATCGGGATGGATGATGCACAGCTGAAACGCATGATCTCTGCCGAAGCTGGCACCTATGCGGTGTCCGGTCTTGTGGTGGGCATTGCGCTGGGTCTTGTGCTGAATCGGAAGCTGTATATCCTGCTCATCACCCATTATTTCGGTGCAGCGTGGCAGGTGCCGTGGGGCTGTCTTGCCGTGATTGTCGTAGTCGTGCTGGCGGCTGTGGTGCTGGCAGTATATAACCCGGTCAGGCGAATCCTCATGCAGCCCATTACTGCGACCATCAGTGAATTATAAGCCAGAACAACAGATGCCCACCAGCTTATGGCGAAAACCATAGGTCGGTGGGCATCGTGTTCTTTATAAGGGCTTAATCTTCCGGTCTGCCGTGGTCACAGCCAAGGGAAAGATAATGCTCCGTCCCTCCACCCAGCACAAGCTGAGCGTACTCCAAGGGCTTGTTGTAGAGCAGCCAGTCCAGCTCTGCCCGCTGTGCCGGAGTGTTGCCGTACTCATCCTCGACGGCGATGCAGTCGATGGCAAGGGTGGTGTATGACGTTTGCAAACATTGCAATGGCCAAACCCCTTTAGCATATAATATGATTGAGTGCTTTTAAATTTAAGCACTTGAACTTACGTCCTTTTGTGGTATAATAAAGCTAGAGGATAGCGGCATTGACCAGCTATCGGTGGCGATGAAGCAGTGGACTGGTTCGGTATCAGCCGATTGTGGAGCCAGACCGTGGGTTGAGCGATAACCACAAGCCGAATAGATTCGATGAATCGAAAGAAAACGCTTAATAGGAGCCTTGCCTTTCGGCAGGGCTTCTATTTTTTTGAGGGAAGGTGAAAATGTGCAGGACGAACAGCAAGATATTTTGTATCGGGCAGCAGAAGTCTGGAAAGAACTGACTGAGTACCACTATGTTTTCACCTACGGCTATAAGGGTGAACTGCACGAGATCAAGCTGACATTTTCACCAGAGGACTTCCCTCACCTTGCTGGGTTCCACTACCTGAAAGATATTGCCCTTCCCCGGTATAGCCCGCGCAAAACAGTGGATATGATTCTATCCGGCAAGATCACCTACGACAAGGTAAAGAAGGGTACACTCTATCAGGAGTATGTGAAACCGCGTCTGCTGGCACTGGTGCGGTTGAAAGAAATACTGGAACAGGAGTTTGATTTGTTTTCCTATATGCCCCAGTTCTATCCGTTCGTGACCAAAATCAAAGCGGACTACCTGATTTCCAGCCAGATCGAACCAACTGCCTTTGTGTTCATTATCCGGGAATCTCCCTCCGGCAATGCGGTATGTGACTTTCTGTGTTGTTCTGCTTTTGAAGAAAGCGGCCGTGACTACCGTGCAAACCAACGTTCTCGAACGCTCCTGAAGAAGATGGTCTGCTGAATTTGCCTATATTTTAGTCCGCCATTTCAAAGCACTCGCACGGCTCGTTATTCTTCTCACCGTAGAAGCGGATGTCATCGTCCTGCGACACCTCAATGTTCTTCGCGGTGCATTCGTGGTCGCCGTTGCAGATGTCGTTCGGTCGGCAGTGTTTGCATTTTCCGCAGGTCATCTTTTGTCCTCCTTTCCTCAACGGGGTTCCTCTTTCTTTACATTCTCATTATAGCACTTTTAGTCGTAAAAGTCAAGTTTTTTCCGAAAAAATTTTGCCAAAAGAAACTTGAAGTCGCAAAACGGCGAGGGCTGACAACCCTCGCCGTTTTACATTTTCACCGGTCAAGCATCTTGCTCAACAGGCTATCGTACATCTGACGCAGCTCCGCACACCGGGCTTCGGATTCAGCAAGGCGGGTTTCCAGCATGGGGGGGGTCTCGTCCCTCGGCTCGGCAGCCGCATGGGGCGCAAGTCCGAGGGAAATCATCATCGCCTCCTCGATGTCCTCCATCTCCTCGGCGGTGACAGCCCCACGGTAGGAACCGAACCGCTCGGTAGACACAGAAGTGATCTGCTCGCACAGAGCCGTGCTCTCACGGCTCAGGCTGCTGATGGTGACGTGGGTGGGCAGGTCCCGCTTGGGCTGCGTGGTGAGATACACAACCTCCACCGTGCCGCTGTACTGATTGTTGCGGTTGTTGGACACCACGATGGCGGGACGCCCCGCCCGCTGCTCACTGCCCACGCTGTACCCACTCTCGATGTACCAGATGTCTCCGCGCTTAATATCCATTGTGCATTCCTCCTCACAGATTGAAGTCCACGTCCGCGTCATCGTACTCGGTCCCGTGGGCGTGATTGTAGCTCTCGATGCTTTCGCCGGGAATGTAGCTCTCACCGTCAGGCTCAAAACGACCGGCGCGAAGCACACCGCGAAGCGTGAGCGTAGAATTGTGCTTGTCCTCTCCCAAGATGGCGTCTGCCTCATCCTCCGTGATGTTCAATGTCACGCCAAGGCGCATCCACAGCTTATGCTTGGCCGCCGCAGGGACAGGAGGGTTGCGCCGGCAGCTATCGGTTTCCCTGCTGTAATCGCAGTTGCCGGTTCCGCTGTGATGACACTCATCGCAAAGCATCAGACGCTCGCCACAGTAAGGGCAGAATGCCTTAAAGCCATTTACGTCGGTGTCCCAGAACATCTCAACCTCACGCTCGCAGTGCGGACAAAGCTCGGTGACGATGTTCGTCCGAGGACCGTCCTCGTCCAGATACGCCTTGCGCAGCATCTCTGCCGCCTGAAATACCGTGTCATCACAAGCAGGGCAGTTGTCACAGGTGTCGCCCTTTGCCCACCGTTCCAGCCGCTCGATGACGCTCATCGGGTCATTCGACACGACCTTTTCAGCGGTCATGTCGGTAATCTCCGAATCGAAGAAGTTGAATCCTGTGCGGGTGGCCTTGTTCTTTGCCTCCCGCTCGGACGCAGCTTCTACCTCGACTTCGCCGTAGCGGAGTTCGCTCACTCTGACTTTGTATTTCATCCGAATACTACCTCCCCAAACAAAGCATACTGGATAATCATGTCGGCTCCGTCAGCATCTACTTCGGACGGGTCGATTGAGCCACTTCCGGCGTCAATAGCCACAGGCACCCCGTCCTCTATCGCTTGGGCCAATCCTCGTAAGAACTTGTCCAGCGTCAGCTCCCACTTGTCGCTGCTCTCGGCATCGTAGAGCATAAGAGAGCCGCCACGCCCAATCTGCTCGTGGGCGTACTCCCCAAGCCTCTTTCCAACGGGCTTTGCGGCTCCGCACCAGCCAGTGATGCCGCCATCCAGTGCGGTACACATGATGTCGTCGATGTCCTGCATTGTGACACGGGCCTTGAGTTCCAGTTCCACCTCGAATTCACGGGATTCGTTTTTCATACCTTGCACACCTCCTCAAAACTTTCCTTGCTGGCAGAGGCCAGCACTTCGTTGCCGTACTCGGTGAGCATCTCTCTGAACCAACGCTCGTTCTTTTCCAGCCACTTCTCTGCCTGCGCCGGGGTGAGCGTGATGCCATTCTGCTCCGCAGCGGCAATAACGTCCTCGGCACACCAGCGAACTTGGGCGAACCATCCGGCCTGCTCAACGCTGGGCGCATAGTGCTCCATCATCTGCTTAACCCGAAAGGACGGAATCAGGCGGGAGCCGTTGGTGTAAATCCGTCTGGCGTCCTCGAACTCATAGTCGTGCAGGAACTGTTCCCACCTGCTCGGGAAAGTCATCGTCTCTCCACTCATACTGTTCACTCCCTCTCACCACATATCGGCATCGCACGGGATGCTGACGAAATACCGGTCGGCTCCCTCATCATATCGAACGTCAGCGCCGTATCCGCTTTTCTGGATGCTCTCGATAACGTCCTCAGTTGGGCGTTCCGCATACTTGTTCCAAACGCCGTGCTTGTACATCACAGTCTTCGTATGCCGGATGGCATTGATGGCTGGCTCAAAGGCCAAACTGCAAATCTCTTTCATGCCGCTCACCTCCTTACCACGTGCGTAACAGCCCTGCCGCGATGGAGCGGCGGGTTCCGATGCAGCCAAACTCAGAGCAGTCAGGCATATCGTGATTGTAGACATAAGCCATAGGCTCGCTGTTCGCCAGATCCTCACGGTCCTGCGCCCACTCCTCCGAGTAATCGCTGACGTAGAGGTAGCAATCCATCTTTCCGAAATTTGTGTAGCTGCGGATGACGAGGTAAACGAGCGCGTTGTGCTTCTCCTCGAAGTCCCTGATGCGCTGCAAGTCCTCGCCCTCAGCCCAGAAGAACGCTCCCACCGGCGGCTCGCTGATGCTCACATAGCCGTCCTCCTCGAACTGCTTGATGGTCTGCGGGAAAATATCGGCCAGCTTCATGCGCTTGATGGCCTCGGCTTTCTTTTCGTCTCTTGTCATTTCAGGTATCTCCTTTCAGTCATCGTAATCATCGGCGCCGCCCAGCAGGTTCTCTTTCCAATCACGGTATCTGGGAACTCTGCTGAGGGCTTTATCAAGGAGCCAGAGGACAAAGCCTCCGGCTCCGAAGTAGGCACCGAGCAAGCAAAGGATGAACAGCCCGGTGAACAGGTCTTCATTCATCGTAGCCCACCTGCTTTCTTAGCATCCGGGCGTACTCGTTGTACGCCCGAACGCTCTCACGGTCATTCCAATTTGTCTGCCTGTGTTTCTCAGCGAGAAGCGCATAATATTCATCTCTCGTCATTTCAACTCCTCCTCGTCGTACATATCGCCGTAGTAATCGGCCATCTCGCTTTCGAACAGCATACGGATCACATTGTCGCCGTGCTCCTTGCGCAGAGCCTCAAGCTCGCCCTCGGTGTAGAAGTCGAGCAGGGCGGCGTATTCGTTCCGAATATCCGCAGGGACTTTCTTGAGGTTCGGAGCGTCCTCCAACACGAGCGGGTAAGTGCCTCGGCCCCAATCGCCCCAGCCGCCGTAACCGTACCGGCTGAAACGGTAGCTCTCGATGTACTCATACTGCGGAAAGTCGGGCTTGGCCGCGTCCGCTACAATCTCCACCACTTTCTTCACTGTGGCGTTGAGATGCTTGCGGTCGATGTACTCGTGCTGGGTGTGGGCATTGTAGTAGCCGGACGAAAGGTTCACCGCCGCCACGCCGAGTGCGGGAGCGATGAGAGAGATGTCGCTGAACGAACCAAAATCCGTTTCAAACCCCTTGCTCGTGATGTACTCCTCAAACTCCGGGTTGTCGCAGTCGTAGTAAACGGCGTCGTTCCTGCCCTTGCGGTCAATCTCGACCAGCATTTTCAGGCTTTCCAGTTCTTTCTTCGGGAGTTTTCCTTTCTGGAAACGGGTGCAGAACGCGCTTGCTCCTACGCCCCCGACTTCCTCGTCGCAGGTGAACAGCAGCCACGGCTTGACCGCAGACTGCTCGTAGACCGTCACGAGGGCGTAAACGCCGCAGCGGTCATCGCCGCCGATTCCCTGCGGGGACATCAGGATGCCGCCGTTCTGCGTCTTGCAGATGTGCTTCACAGGGGCCTTGTGAACCGTGTCGAGGTGGGCCACCAGCATAATCGGAGCCTCGCCGCGAACAAGGATGTAGCTGTTCTTGCAAACCGTCGTGCGGCCTTTGAACCGGTCGCACAGTTTGGAAAACAATTCTTTCTGGGTGGGCATCAGGAAATCTTCTAACTTTTTCATACCGCTTCATCCTCCTCTTTCTCGTCGATGACGGCGCCGCACTCAGGGCAGGTTCCATCGTCACATCTCTCAATCATTGTGCCGCAGTGCGGGCAGACCTCGTAGGAATCCGTACAATTCTCGCAGACATAAGCGTGGTCATCGTCACGCAAGGTAACGAACGTCATATCCTCTCGGATGTGGTACTCATCGCATTCGTGGCACTGCTCGTAATACCTGTCACGGCAGTCCTCGCAAACAAGAACCTCATCGCCACGGGCGTTCACAACTTCCGTCATATCGTCCGTGCAGTGATAATCGTCACATTCGTAGCAATCGCTGCAATACTCAGCGCGGCAACTGTCACAGTAATAGTGGTCGTCAATTTCCGTAACGCAGTCGTTCGGCCAATAATCGCCGCAGCAATCGCAGTAGGTGTAATACTCGTCGCGGCAGTTCTCGCAAACTTCGGTCCAATTACCGCGTCTGTCTCTGACGGAATACAATTCCTCATCGACGTATTCCTCACAGCAATCGCAGTAATTTCCGCTGCGGCCGTCCTCGCAGTCCTCGCAGTCCTCGCAGTCCTCGCAATAAACTCCGCGGCTCGTCTCGCAGCCGCAGGAAACGCACAGGCCGTAGCTCCCGACCACGAGGCTCGTGAAATCCTCCGCGTGGTCAGCGCGGATGCTGATGCGGCCGTCGAAGTTCTCATATTCCCAATCGGGATAGCCGCCGAATCCGTCTCCGCGCTCAACGCAGAAACTCTTTTCTCCGACCGTCGGATAAGTCTTCCACAGGTTCGGAACATTTTCCAGCATCGAAATCTCGCGCTGAATGAGGTCGCGGTACAGCTTGGAATCCTCACTGGCCCCGTAAACGCCCCCGGAGGCGTTATACATCCGGCTCTGCAAAAGCAACCCGTTCCCCGGCTTGTATGCGAAAACCTGCCGTGTGGTCTTGCGGTTGTTCAGGGTTTCCTTGTCGGCGGGGTCTGCCACGGTGAACGCGATGAACGAAACCTTATCCCGCGCATAACCCGTACAGCCGTTGTTGTACTCGTACTCGGTCGAGTTGAACGAATGGCAGCTCGTCAGGGTCGTACCGCGATGATCGCCTTTCGGATTGCTCATCGTGATGAAATGCGCCGGGTTGATGGAGACATACAGCTTGAACCCGATTTTCTTCGAGGTCAGCTCGTCCGCAAACTGCGCGTACAGCCTCTGGAAATCGCTGCCCGCCGTTTCATCCGCAACGCCCAGTGCCTGACAAAGCGCCTTGAAAACGCGGCTCTTTTTCTTGTTCGGGGCATAGGCTTTCGGGGCAAGCTGCTTGATGGCCGCGATGCCCTCCTGCTCAAAATTGGGGTCGTAGAAAAACCGGATGGCGTCATAAATGGGCGGGCTGTTGTCTGCCCGGCAAATCGCTTCGCTCAAGATGTCAATTCCCAGCGAGTAGATCCGGTTGGGGTCAGGGTCGTGTGTTCTGGTCCCGTTGATAACCAGCGCGTCGAGATTGGCGTCCCACACAGGGGACTTGCTGAACAGCTCCCGCAGCTCCTGCTTTGCGTAGCAGCTGTCGGACGCAAGCTGATTCACAAAGTTCGCCGTGCAATCGTCCATAACGCTCGTCTGGTCGGTGTGCTTGCCGTAATCGCTGATAGCCTGCCAGATATTCTGTTTCGTGCGCTCAATGAGTTCACTCATGTCCATTTTCTTTTAACCTCCTCAGCATTCCGTCGTTGATGTAGTTCGCAAAGATCCAGTTGCGGCAGGTTCTCTGCCGGCGGGTGAAGTGTCCCGGCGGGTTCGGAACGTAGCTCTGGAAATCAACCCGCTTAGCGTCCGTAATCGTCAGCCGGATATTGGCGTTGTCCACGAACACCGTCTCACCCGGAGCGGGAATGAACGCCACGTGCGTGTTCTGGTGGTAATTGAACCCCGCGCTCAACCCGCAGAGGTAATACGCAACTGCTTTGGGGTTCTCTTTCACGTCGATGTCGATGAGTGCGCGGGGCTGGTGCAGGGTCCCGTGATAGACCCTGCTGTCCCGGTTGCCGATGAAACACTCGGCGCAGCATTTGTAGATGTTCACGGCCTGAATGTCTCTCAGCCAAAAGAACTCGTGGTATCGCTTAACTTCCAATGTCAGGTGCATTATTCAGCCTCCTTTTTCTTTCTCCCGCGCTTCTTCGGCGCGGGTTTTTCTTTGGTCTTTTTCGTAACCGGCTCGCTGACCGCCCAGCTCAGCTGGACCTTGAAGCTGCCGTCGCCCATCCGCTCGATGGTGCAGTTCCAGCCGTCGCCATCGGCGGCCATCTCGTCCTCCTCGCGGTTGGTGCTCGCCGCAGCGTCCTGAATTTTCGCCAGCATCTCGTCAGCGACGATTTGCAACGCCTCCGCAGCCTTGAGATACTCACCCAGCCAATAGGCCGCTTTCTTGTAGCTGCGGACGGTGTAGGTCGCCTCAGCTTGGAGGCGGCCCGTCCCGATCACGATGTCCATGACGTTCTCGTGCTCGACGAAATTCGCCTGTCCGGGTTCGTGAACCTTGACCCAACGGCCCTGTTTCAACTCTGCCATGATTTTGTCCTCCTTGATTTATGTACTTGCCCTGTCATCATCAGGCCGGGTGGGGCAGTTCCCGGCGACGCCCTTTCGGGCGTTTCGACTTAGATTGCTTTCAGCCGCTTTATGTACTCGCGCTCGGATTTGATGTATTCAATGTCGTCCTCGCTGGGACCGTTCTCGGATTGAATCAGTTCTTCAATGAACCTGCGCAACGCGCCCTCCATGATGTCGATGATTTTCTTATCCATCTCGAAGTCTCCTTTCTTGACTGTGAGTGTTTTGCTCAAATCCAGCAGACTATTGAGATAACAAAGATTGCAAAAACCGTGATAATCCTTGCTATGGCGCCGCTATTGCTTACAGCCTGCGGAACAGACGCTGGCAGCCAAACGGTTTTGCCGAAACCCGAGATGGCGACCAGCCAGCCGGAGTATCCAGAGGTAAAAGAAACGCCCGTCCAGAATGTGTGGACGGACGAAGAACTTGAGGCTATGGTGCTCACCCTTGCGGGAGAGTGCTATGACGACAAGGAACACGATAAACGCCTTGTCTGTGAAGTGATTCTGAACCGTGTCAGTGATGGCCGGTTTGGAGATTCCGTTTTAGAAGTTGTCTCCGCGCCGAATCAGTTTTCGGGCTATTGGGAGCAGTCCCGTGAGATTACCGAGAACGACTACGACGTGGCGACCGAGGCTCTTGAAGACTGGTATGGAAGCGGATGTGAAGCCCTTTCCGATTACCTGTTCTTTGTGGCCGGTGACAACCGTGAGAACGTATTCCGTTGTGAATACTAATCAATAAATTTCTAAGGAGGACAAAACCATGCTCGAAATGAAACTCACCATCGAGGCGCCCGAACTGGCAAACGCGCTGAACAATCTCGCCGCTGCTCTGGGCGCAAGACCTTTCCCGACCGCACAGCAGGCCCCCGCAGCGGCCTCTACGCAGCCCCAGCCCGTTGTGCCTCAGCAGGCTCCCGCCGCACCTGTGCAGCAGCCTATGCCGGCTCCCGCTCCTGTGGCTCCTATGCCTGCTCCTGCCACCACTGCGCAGCCTAATACGCCCGTGGCCGGCGTACCTCTCGCACAGCCGCCCAAGTACACGGTGGACCAGATTATGGCTGCCGGCGCTCAGCTGATGGACGCAGGCAAGGTGAACGACCTGATGAACCTGCTCCACTCCTTTGGCGTTCAGGCTGTCATGGATCTGAAACCTGAGCAGCTGGGCGCGTTCGCTACCGCTCTGCGTGATATGGGGGCGAAGATTTGAGCGCCCATGCGCTCCTCTCGCCGTCCAGTGCGCACCGCTGGCTGAACTGCCCTCTGGCCCCACGGCTTGAGGCGCAGTTACCTGAAAAGCCAAGCGAGTATGCGAGAGAGGGAACGATTGCGCACAGCATCTGTGAGGTCAGCGCCAAGCTGCACTTCAAGAAAATCAAGAAGACCGAGTACAACAAGGTCGTAAAAAAGTACAAGGCCGATCCGCAGTGGGACGACGAGATGTTGCAGACTGCGGAAACCTATTCCGAGCACCTTGCTGAAAGAGCGATGGGATTCGACAACGAGCCATACATCGCTTTCGAGGTTAAGGTGGACATATCCGATGTGGTCCCCGAAGCCTTTGGCCGATGCGACTGCATCATGTTCGGCGGTGATACTCTCGTCATTACCGACTATAAGCACGGGAAAGGCGTACCTGTTTCCGCGTCGGACAACCCGCAGCTGAAACTCTACGCTCTCGGAGCGTTGAAGCTCTACCAGCCACTTTTCGGCAGCTCGCTGAAAAACGTGGAAATCACCATCGACCAGCCCCGTATCAATCTCTACGACACGTGGGGATGTAGCGTCGAAGACCTGCTCGCTTGGGGCGAGGAAATCAAGCCGAAAGCGATGATGGCCTACATGGGCTTTGGCGAGTACCACGCAGGCAGCTGGTGTCAATTCTGCCGAGCCAACGGCATCTGCAAAGCTCAGGCCGCACAGCAGATTGGGGCGTTCGACGATTTCAAAGACGCGGTTGAGAACCGCAACGTGGCACTTCTCTCCCCTGATGGCATGAGTGATGTGCTTGCACGGGGCAAGGACCTCGTGGCGTGGTATGAGGCCGTGAAGAAGCGGGCGCTTGAGGTCATGCTTAACGGCGAGAAAATCCCCGGCTGGAAAGTTGTCGAGGGCCGCAGCTCCCGTGTTTGGAGCAATCAGGATAAGGCTCTCGATACGCTCATCGAGAACGGTATTGACCGGGCAGTCATTTACGACAGTGTTCCCAAGACACTGGCGCAGCTCGAAAAGGTTCTGGGCAAGAAGAAGTTCGAGGAGCTGGTCGGCGAGTTTGTTGTGAAGCCGCAGGGCAGCCCGACCCTCGCTGATGAGAATGATTCCCGCAAGGAGTTCAGCAGTGCCGCCGCCGATTTTGCGGAGGTGGCTGACAATGGCTCGAAATAAATACCCCGGCTACTGCTATTGCTGCGGCAGTTGGGTAGAACCCGGATATGGACACTTCGAGAGGCACAACGGCGGCTGGCGCATTAAATGCGTGAAATGCGCCAGCGGTCGGGTCCTCACAGAAGATGACCCCGGAGTTAAGTGGGCAAGAAAAACAGTGCAGAGTGAAATCGAAAGGAGAAAAACAGTTATGTATAACAATGTGCCTACGAAAGTTCTGACCGGCGAGGTTCGCCTGTCCTATGTCAATCTCGTGCAGCCGAGGGTGAATAACAACGACCCCACGGCTACCCCCAAGTATTCCGTGACACTGCTTATCCCCAAGACTGACACGGCGGTCAAGCAGAACATCGACGCCAGCATCGAGGCTGCCGCTGCCGATGCGCAGGGCAAGATTTGGAACGGCGTTCGCCCTCCTGTCATGCCTATCCCCATCCATGACGGTGATGGCGTCCGCGAGAACGGTACGCCCTACGGTCCTGAGTGCAAGGGCTGCTGGGTCATTACGGCCAGCTCCAAGAACAAGCCGCAGGTAGTCCACCAGAGCGACATCAACACCGAGCTGCTCCCGCAGGACATTTACAGCGGTATGTACGCCCGCGTGACGATCAACTTCTTCGGCTACAACCGTGCGGGCAAGCGCGGTGTGGGCTGCGGGTTGGGCAACGTGATGAAGACCCGCGACGGCGAGGCACTTGCCGGCGGCGCCAGCGCAGCAGCTGATTTTGCCGGTGTCGGTATGGAGGCCGGCGCTCCCGCTACTCCCGCCTATGGCGCGGCTATGCCAGCCACTCCGGGGCAGATGGCATATCCCAACACGGGTATGCAGCAGCCAAACCCGCTGGGCGTCCAGCCGGGGGCAATCAATCCCTTAACCGGCCAGCCGTACTTTGGATAAATCGAGCAAAGGCGCACGGCCACCCATAAGTGGTCGTGCGCCTTTTTCATTAAGGAGGATAAACGCTATGAAGAAACTGACCTGTCCTGTGTGTGGGACCGAATTCATTCCGCAAATTGCGGATCACTACGTAGCTGTGACCGATAATGCCGGTTCCGGTCTGAGCCGTCTCGCTGGGAGCGCGAAGCCTGAAACCTATTACGACGCTTTTGACTGCCCGCAGTGCGGCTGCCAGCTGCGTCCGAACACTCGTCTGGTGGAGGTTCCTGAAAAGGAGGAAGACCATGAAAAGAGCTGAGATTTTAGAGGCTGCTCGTATCTGCGTCTGCGGGGAACGCCAGCAGGACTACGGCACACCGGAGAACAACTTTGAAACCATCGGTCTGTTGTGGGGCGTCTACTTGCGGGCTGCTCATCCTGAGCTGGCTAAGGTCATGGCTATCAATCACATCAACGCCAAAGACGTGGCTACTATGATGGGGCTGCTAAAGGTGGCTCGGATTGCCACCGGGTACAAGGAGGACAACTTTGTGGACCTTGCCGGTTACGCAGCCTGTGCCGGCGAAATCGCCGCCGCTGAGAGAGGGGGCGGCGACCATGAATAACGGCGTATTCCGAATTGAATATCCGACAGGCTATATGGAGCTGAATGTCAGAGAGTTCTTCGCCAACGCAAATAAAAAGCAGATGAAAAAGGTTCTCAAGCTGGCAAAGCAATATTGCAGCGACCCCCGCAGAGAGGAGCTTATCGGCATACTGCGGTCCGAGGTTGACCGGCTGAACGAAGTGGTTAAGACGCTGGAAAGCCTGAGACAGTCCGAGCAATACCATCTGCTGGCGTTCTTCCCGCAGGTGCGGATTGAGCCGTCCAGCTATGAAAAAGCCTTGCGCCGGCAAAGGGGGAAACTCACGGAGAGCATGGCTCTGATTAAGGACGAGAGGTGGGACGGATGACGCATATCTCGATTGACATTGAAACATACAGCAGCGTCCCTATCGCAAAGGCCGGGGCGTATAAGTACGTGCAAAGCCCTGACTTTGAGATTCTGCTGTTCGCGTACAGCGTAGATGGCGGTCCCGTAGAAATCGTGGATCTGGCTCAGGGAGAGCTGCTGCCGGAATGGTTGTTCGACGCTCTGGGCAATCCCGCTTACATCAAACACGCCTACAATGCGGCATTCGAGTGGTACTGCCTCTCGAAATTCTGCGGGCACTTGCTGCCGGTGGACCAGTGGCGGGACACGATGCTTCACGGCCTCTACTGTGGATTTACCGCAGGACTGGACGCAACCGGCAAGGCTCTGGGCCTCCCCGCTGAAAAGCAGAAGCTCTCGGTCGGCAAGGCACTTATCCGCTATTTCTGCGTCCCCTGCGCCGCCACACAAAGCAACGGCGGCAGGACACGGAATCTCCCCAAGCACGACCCCGATAAGTGGGAGCTGTTCAAGACTTACTGCAAGGGCGATGTTACGGCCGAGATGGAAATTGACCGCCGGCTGTCGAACTTCCCTGTCCCTGCGGACATTGAGAAGCAGTGGCAGACCGATCTCCTCATCAATGCAAGGGGTGTTGCGGTAGACATGCAGATGGTGCGCGGGGCGTTGGAAATCGACGCCGCCTCCCGCGACAAGCTAACGGCAGAGGCGGTCTCCATCACCGGCCTTGAGAATCCGAACAGCGTGTCGCAGCTCAGCAAATGGCTTGAGAGCAATACGAACCAGCCAGTGGGAGACCTGCGAAAAGACACGGTTGCGGCGATGCTTGACAGTAAATCCGTGACAGGTCCCGCAGAGAGGATGCTGGAAATCCGTCAGGAGCTGGGCAAGACCAGCACGAAAAAGTATGACGCTATCGAGGCTGCTGTGTGCGGCGATGGGCGTGTCCGTGGGCTGCTTCAATTCTACGGAGCGAACCGCACCGGCAGATGGGCGGGACGGCTCGTGCAGGTGCAGAACCTACCGAGGACCTACATCGACATGAAAACGCTCCCGTGGGCGCGGAGTGCGGTCAAGGAGCGAAGCGCCGATAAGCTGCGGTGTATGTACGGCTCTGTGCCTGATACTCTCTCGCAGCTCATCAGGACATCGTTTATAGCGTCCAAAGGCAACACCTTAATCGACGCGGATTTCAGCGCCATCGAAGCACGGGTTATTTCGTGGCTGGCGGGAGAACAGTGGCGGCTCGAAGTATTCAGGACGCACGGCAAGATTTACGAGGCGTCTGCCAGTCAGATGTTCGGGGTCCCGATTGACCGAATCAAAAAGGGGAATCCCGAATACGAGCTGCGGCAGAAAGGCAAGGTCGCTGAACTCGCCCTCGGCTATCAAGGCAGCACGGGCGCTCTGATTGCGATGGGCGCTCTGCGAATGGGCATACCCGAAGATGACCTGCCGGACATCGTTTCCCGCTGGCGTGACGCGAACAGGCGCATCGTGGACCTGTGGTACGCTGTGGAGAACGCGGCGGTATCAGTCATTCAGACGGGGCGGCCTGCGGGTGTGAGAAATCTCATCTTTGCCCGAGAGATGGATATTGAACACGGGCTGGACTTCCTGACGATAACGCTGCCGAGCCGCAGAAAGCTGTACTACGCAAACCCGCAGCTCGGCGTGAACTCGTGGGACAAGCCATCCATTCTGTATAGCGGCGTGAACCAGACAACCAAGCAGTGGACGCAGCTTGAAACCTACGGTGGCAAGCTGGTGGAGAACTGCATTCAGGCAATCGCCCGAGACTGTCTCGCGCTTGCGATTGAGCATTTGGAGGCCGCCGGGTATCAGGTAGTGTTCCATGTGCATGACGAAGTTGTGATAGATTGTCCTGCCGACCGAGCGGATCTGGACGATGTGGTGCGGCTGATGACGCAGCCCATTCCGTGGGCGCCGGATTTGCCGCTGAACGCAGATGGCTGGGTTGGGGACTTCTTTAGAAAGGATTGACGATATGACAAGGAAAGACAGAGAGGAAAACCCCGGCGAATCCTTTGACGGCGGTTATCACCTCTACGCAAAAGAGCAGCACGATGCGCGTGTTGCAAAGAACCCCGACCGGATTCAGTACGCCATAGAGCAGTTCCAGCGGAACAACATCGAGTTCGTGCTGAAAAACGCCCAGACCGGCCATTTCCACTGCCGCCGGCAGTCGGATGACAAGCTGTTTCAGTTCTGGGCGGGAACCGGCAAAATCATGGGCTACGACAATGTTCGCGGCATCCACGCGCTGATTAAGCTGCTCAAAAGGTAGGTGAGATTATGGCGCACGATAAGAAACCACATCTCTATAAGAACTCGGAGGGCTACAACGACCCGACTGTGGGCGAGGCGATGAGCAACATCGAGGCCGAGGAGCGCCGGGTGCTTGAGCGGATAAGCGCACTCATCCCGATTATGAAGAAGACCGCTGAACTCGTCGGTTTCGAGGTGGTCGGGCGCATAATCCTCATGGATAAGGAAACCGGCAAGAAGTACAAGTAAAGGAGGGCTGGGCTTAATGCAATACGACAGAGAGATAACTATAACTGTCGGCAACAACCGAAAAAGCGTAAACTGGCAGCCCCAGTCCATCATGCTGTCAGAGTTCTACGAGAAGCTCAGGATTCCGAACCGCTCTACCGAGACCATGCAGGAATACCTGAACCTGAAAAAGTCGGAGCAGGACGATAAAAAGGACATCGGCGGGTTCGTCGCCGGTACGCTGTCCGGCCCGCGCCGCAGAGCGGGGGCCGTGACAGGGCGTGACATCATCACGCTGGATTTTGACACGATACCGCCGGGAGGCACAGATGAAATCCTGAAACGGGTAGACGGGCTTGGGTGCGGCTACTGCATTTATTCCACACGCAAGCACTCGCCCGCAAGCCCCCGTCTCAGGATATTAGTCCCTTTTGACCGGACGGTCACTGCGGACGAATATGAGCCGTCTGCGCGGTTTGTGGCGTCCCTTATCGGCATAGAGTTCGCGGACCCGACCACGTTTGAGGCCACACGCCTGATGTACTGGCCGAGCTGCTGCTACGACAGCGACTATGTGTTTACCTTTAGCGACAAGCCGCTGCTTGACGCTGACGGTCTGCTGCACATGATTGACGAGCGGCTTGGGGACTGGCGGGACGTGTCGAAATGGCCGCAGGTTCCGGGTGCGGATAACGCCTATAAGAAGCTGGCGATGAAGCAGAGCGATCCTCTGAGCAAGGCAGGCGTGGTGGGCGCATTCTGCCGCACATACGACATCTACGGCGCGATGGACACCTACCTCGACGGTATTTACGAGCCGGTGGACAATTCACGCGGGCGTTTTACCTACCTCGGAGGAACGACAACAGGCGGCGCTGTGGTGTACGACAACGGGATGTTCCTCTATTCCCACCACTCCACCGACCCCTGCTGCGGCAGGCTTGTGAATGCGTTCGATTTGGTGCGTATGCACAAGTTCGGGGAGATGGACGAAGGAGCTGACCCGAATACGCCCACGAACCGGCTGCCATCGTATGCGGCGATGTGCAACCTCGCCATTGAGGACCCAAAGGTCTCACGGCAGCTGGCAAAGGAACGGGCTGATTCTGCGGTCAGCGATTTTCAGGGACTGAACGAGGCGCCGACTGCCGAAGCTGAGAACTTTGACTGGACGATGGACTTGGAGCTGAACAAGCAGACCGGTACGATAAAGGCCACAATCGACAATATCTGGCTGATTCTTGAGAACGACCCGCTGCTCAAAGGCAAGTTCGCCTTAAATGAGTTTGCGGGACGCGGAGAGATCCTCGGCGACCTGCCGTGGAGCGCCTTTGAGAAGCGGCGCGGCTGGACTGACAACGACAATCAGGGGCTGTACTGGTACTTCGAGAAAGTCTATAAAATCACGGGCAACGGGAAAATCGACGGTGCGCTGTCCCTGCACAGCGAGAAGCACAAGTTCAACGATGTGCGCAACTACCTTTCGTCCCTGACGTGGGACGGCATTTCCCGCCTCGATTCCCTGCTGATTGACTATCTCGGTGCGGAAGATAAGCCCTATGTGCGGGCGGTCACGAGAAAGGCTTTCACGGCAGCTGTGGCGCGGGCTATGGAGCCGGGGTGCAAATATGACACCATGCTTATCCTTACGGGGCCGCAGGGCATCGGAAAGTCCACGCTGCTGGACCGGATGAGCAAGGGCTGGTTCAACGATGGCATCAGGACATTCGAGGGCAAGGAGGCAAGCGAGCTGCTGCAAGGCGTGTGGTTGGTGGAAATCGGCGAGCTGGACGCTTTCAGACGGACAGATGAAGCCCGCATCAAGCAGTTCCTCAGCCTGCGTTCTGACCGATTCAGGGCGGCCTACGGGCGGCACGTAAAGGATATACCGCGATGCTGTGTGTTCTTCGGCACAACGAATACCCCTGTGTTCCTGCGGGACAAGACGGGCAATCGCCGGTTCTGGCCTGTGGATGTGGGGGTGGTCCCACGCACGAAAACAGTATGGCGGGACCTCGATGACGAGCTGGACCAGATTTGGGCTGAGGCGGTTATGCGCTGGCGGCTGGGAGAAAAGCTGTACCTGACAGGCGAGTTGGAGGAGCTGGCGAGAGCCGAGCAGGAAGATCACAGAGAGGTCAGCAGCAAGGAGGGCATCGTCCTTGACTTCGTTGAGAAGCTGGTCCCGGAGGACTGGCAGAAGTGGTCGCTGGACAAGAGGCGGCTGTTCCTCAATGGCACAGTCGAGGGGTCTGCAAACCTTGTAAAGCGGGACCGCGTGTGTGCGCTGGAAGTCTGGTGCGAGGCGTTCGGCGGTCAGCCAAAGGATTTCAAGTATGCCGAGGCGACCGAGATAAATGACATTCTGCGGTCTATGCCGGGGTGGGAAAAGTCCTCGAACGGGCTGCGGTTTGGCTACTGCGGATACCAGCGTGGGTTCCTCCGTCGCTGAAACATTGGGGATGAAACATCTGGGGCCGATTTCACCACAAGTCTAACATCAGGAAAAATTAGAGAAGTTTAGGCGGGAAATTCAACCCAATGTTTCACCCCTTGAATGTTTCAATGTATCGGCCAATGTTTCACCAATGTTTCGGCTAAAACCCGCACCGTTACTGGCTTTTTGAGCTTTTGAAACATTGAAACATTCATTCTTAATAGAGAGAGAAAATAGGGATATTAGAAAGGATTTAGAATTATAGTCGCACGACTTACGCGCCTAAAGCGCCTAACGCGCCTATACGCGCGTAAAGTATAGAAACACCAATGTTTCAGGAGGAAAACATGAATGAAAGTCGAATTGAACGCCGTCTTGTTGATGGCGTGAAGAAGTTGGGAGGTATGTGCCTAAAGTTCGTAAGTCCCGGCACACCGGGCGTTCCTGACAGGCTCATCATCACTCCAACTGGACGAATCATTTTCGCAGAGCTGAAAACCGAAACCGGCCGCTTGGTAAAGATCCAGCGGTACACGATTGGAGAGATGCAAAAGCGCGGCGCCGATGTGCGCGTGGTAAAAGGCATCGACGAGGTTATGCGGCTGCTTGCGGAAATTGAGGGAGGTGGGGGCCAATGAAGTTTGTCCCTTATCCGTATCAGCAGTATTGCATTGACAGCATTATTTATAACAGGGCCGTCGGCTTATTCCTCGACATGGGCTTGGGCAAGACGGTTATCACTCTGACCGCCATTCACGACCTGCGGTATAACAGATGGGAGGTTTCAAAGCCCCTCATCATCGCGCCGAAAAAGGTTGCCGAGGCCACGTGGACCACGGAGGCAAAGAAGTGGGAGCACCTGAAAATGATGAGGGTCGTCCCTGTTCTCGGTACGGCTCAGCAACGCATACGTGCTTTGGCTACGCCTGCGGATGTCTATGTGGTGAATCGTGAGAACGTGCAGTGGCTGGTCGAGCATTTCAAAAATGCGTGGCCGTTTGACATGGTGGTATTGGATGAAAGTTCCAGTTTCAAGAACTCCCAGAGCAAGCGGTTCAAATCCTTGAAGCTGGTGCGCAGCCGAATAAAGCGCATCGTGGAGCTGACGGGTACTCCGTCCAGCAACGGGCTTGAGGATTTGTGGGCGCAGATTTATCTCTTGGACGGCGGCGCACGGTTGGGCAAGACCCTCGGCGCTTATCGGGATAAATACTTCGTCCCCGGCAGGAGAAACCGCACGACGATTTTCAATTACTCACCAAAGGACGGCAGTTTTGAGATGATTAAGCAGGCCATCAGCGACATCTGCATCAGCATGAAAGCAGCGGACTACCTGACCTTGCCTGATATGCTGGTGAACAATGTGCCGGTAGCTCTTGACGCTGCGGCGGCAAAAGCCTACGCCCAGCTTGAGACGGAGCTGCTTTTGCAGGTGGACGAGGACACGATAACCGCCGGCAGTGCGGGAGTTCTGACAGGAAAGCTCTTGCAGCTTTGCAACGGGGCGATCTACAACGAGAACAAAACGGCGGTCAAAGTCCACGACTGTAAAATCGACGCTTTCTTGGAGTTGATTGAGCAGCTGCACGGGCAACACGCCCTTGTGTTCTACAACTTCCAGCACGACAGGGACAGGCTGGTCGAGGCTTTGGCAAAATACGACCTGCGCGTCAGGGTTTATTCCCAAGCGAAAGACGAGCAGGATTGGAACAACGGAGAAATCGACATCTTGCTTGCGCATCCCGCGAGCTGCGGCTACGGCCTGAATTTACAGCGCGGCGGCCATCACGCCATCTGGTTCGGGCTGACGTGGAGCTTGGAGCAGTACGAGCAGGCGAACAAGCGTCTGCATCGTCAGGGGCAGGAGCATCCGGTCATCATTCATCACCTGATTGTGCAGGGCGGCATGGATGAGCAGGTAGTCGAGGCTCTCGAAAACAAGGGCGATATGCAAAACGCCCTGATGGACGCCTTGCGAGTGCGTATCAGTAAACTTCGCAGTTAAAAAAGGAGGTGCGTGGTGATGAACAAAGAGGAAATCGCTGAGGTGGCGCGGGTTGCGGCGCAGGAAGTTCTTGCCAGAAAGGACGCTATCATTGACGAGGAGTTTGACGCTCGGTATCACGACGTTAATCTCCTGATGAAGAACTACCGGAAGTTGCGGGCGCACTACGCCCACGTTTCCCCGGAGACATTGGAGGTAAGCTGCATCTGCTCCATGCGCCGGAAGACAGGGCTGATGATGAGCCACGTGGACAAGATGCTGGCAGCGTATGAGGCTCTGTGCAAAGAGGCGGTGAATCCCGACGAGGCCCGCCGGTGGGAGGCGCTCAATCTGCGGTACATCGACGAGGACAGGCTTAGCGTGGATGAAATCGCCGAGCGGCTGAACATCGACAAGCGGACGTTCTACCGGGACATCAACCGTGCGATGGAGGACATGGCCGTTCTGCTGTTTGGCATCGAGGCCATTGGCTCGTGGAAACACAAGAAGTAACGAATCAGGGAGCTGACAAGGCTCCCTGATTTTTTATCCCCCGTTGCTTTTCGAGAAAATTTTTCTGAAAAAATTTTAGAAAAAGCATTGACGAAAACGACTTAAAGTGCTATAATAAGAATGTAAAGAAAAAGGAAAAGCCCGTAAGGAGGTTGAACAGAATGAATGACTGCATCAAAGCCGAAATGGAATACCGCGAATGGCGTGAATGCCCGCTTTGGTATTGCGTGAAGACGCTGCTCAGAGCGGACGGCAAGATGGAAAGCGAGATTGTTTCCGACGAGAAAACCAAAATCCCCATCGCCATTCAGAGCCTTGAGAAACCGCAGGACGGCGTGTTTGAGGACGCAAGCGGCACGACATATTACACCTACCATCAGGGATATGAGGCGGCAGCGAAGCAGGTAGCCGCCGCGAGCATATAGGCAAATGCGGCAGACCTTTTCAGTCATTTGCAACTCCTACTCCACCACCGCCTCCCGGCGGCTTTTTCTTTGCCTGAAATCGTATTGGCACAGGAATAACTTGTCTCCGAGGGATGTTTCGCGGTAATATACTCCGCTTTCGTACCACTCGCGCAGTATTCTTTCGCCCTCCCTCATTTCAGGCATACCGGACTTCGCCTGCTGTGCAAGCTCCGTCGCAACCGCGAGTAGAACAGAGGTGGCGGCGGTCATTCTTCTTGCTCAGCGTCGTCGGCCAAAAGCTCCTCGATGGTGCAGCCGTACAGCTTTGCAAGAATGGGCAGCTTGTCCGCTCGCGGCTTAGCAAGACCGCGCTCCCACTTGCTTACAGCGGATTCCTGCACACCGACGATCTTTGCGACCTCTCGCTGTGTGGGAATCGCCCCGCGAAGTCTACGCTCTCTCATAACATTCATTGTTCCACCTCCTTTAGTGTCCTGCGGGTCGCTTTCTTTACTTACAGTCTTATTATAGCACTTCATTTCCTCAATGTCAACTCCCATTCTTGAATTTTTCCCGAAAAAATCCTGCATTGACAACTTGAATTAAAAGACATATAATAGACTTACAGTAAAGGAGGTAGACCTATGGACGGGTTCGGAGAACGACTTAGACGGTTGAGAAAAGACTGCGACATCACACAGAGCCAGTTGGCAGAAGTCATCGGCGTTGTGCCGTCCGCAATCGGGAAATACGAGCGCATACCGCAGGCGTTCCCGAGCGTGGAGGCGTTGATAAAGATAGCCGACTACTTCAATGTGAGCATCGACTATCTGCTGAGAGGGACGCAAACCGTCCCTGCCGTTGAGAACAATATCAGCGGCCAGCTAACAAACAGCCCATTCATCCAAGCCAACCACGGAGGCGTGGTGATTAACGGAGAGCAATCCATTTCGCCGGAGGCGATGGAGCTGCTGCATATCTACGAACAGCTGAGCGGCAGGGAGCGGTTAAAACTGCTTAACTTTGCCGTCGAGTTAGAGGAGGGTACAAAATGAAAGTATCACTGGACATTAAAAAGAAGTGCGCATTCTTCTGGCTGCGGGCAATCCGCTCCGCACGTATCGACAAATGCTGTGCGAAATGCTTTATTGGCGACGCCTTTCACGAGATATTCGAGGGGACGCGCTACAAAGACAAGGCTCATGTGGAGCTGGACATTGAACCGGACGCAAGGGTAAAAGCCTACTATCTCTGCGGGCTGAGCAACGGCTTTAAGTATGACGAGAATACGCACGTGGCTTTCGTTCCGTGCGAGGGACAGAATATTGAGATTGAAAATGACCGGATTCGGCTGGTGATTACGGATGCTCGCCAGATTGACTTCCAAAGCTACCAGCCCCACCCAGAGGGCGAATTTACCGAGGAGCAGCGCACCTGCCGTAACTGGATCTTCGCCAACTACCTGTTAGACGGGATGCCGCTGTGAGACGGGCAGCCCTCTATATCCGCGTTTCCACGCTGGAACAGGCACAAGAGGGCTACTCCGTAGGAGAGCAACGGGAGCGCCTGATTGCGTACTGCAAGGCGCAGGATTGGCTCATAGCGGACATATATGTGGATGGGGGCTACACAGGCAGCAACCTGAACCGCCCCGGCATCCAAAAGCTGATGAGCGAGACAGAGAAGTTCGATGTGGTGCTGGTCTACAAGTTGGACCGGCTCTCCCGCTCGCAGCGGGACACACTGTATCTCATCGAGGAGATATTCAGGCCGAACAAGGTGGATTTCGTCTCCATGCAGGAGAGCTTCGATACCTCGTCCCCGTTCGGCAAAGCCATGATAGGTCTGCTTGCGGTATTCGCCCAGCTGGAACGTGAGCAGATAAAGGAGCGCACGTGGATGGGGCGAGTGGCCCGTGCCAAAACCGGGCTTCACCACGGAGGCGGGAACATCCCTATCGGGTATGACTACGAGGACGGCAAGCTCATCGTAAACCCATACGAGGCAGAACAGGTTCGGAAGATATATGAGTGGTATCTTTCCGGTTCGTCACTGAAAGCAATAACCGATAAATTGCAGGACGCGGGGTACACGAACAAGTACAGCAGCTACAATTCGTGGTCGAGCGTGAGAAACATCTTGGAGAATGAAACCTATATCGGGCGTCTGCACTTCGGAGATGTCGTTGTGGATCACGCGCATGAAGCGATAATAACGGAGGAACAATTCAATGCCGCACAGATATTGCGTGGAAAGCGCAGAGAGCAGTTCGGGAGCCACGCTTTCCAATCCAAGCACGTGCTGACCGGACTTCTGTTCTGCGGACACTGCGGAGGCCGGTACTACCTGCGCAACACGGGGAAATACTCTTATTATGCCTGCTACTCCCGAACAAAGCAGATGAAGAACATGATAAAGGACCCGAACTGCCAGAATAAGATATGGCGGGCGCAGGACTTGGAGCCTATCATTGAGGAAAAGATACTGGCGCTGCTGCGCAATCCAAAGATTGCAGAGGAGCTTGCCGCCGGCAAGCCGAAAGCCGCAGCCCCGGTAAGCAAGAACACTGATATTGAGCGCCGCATCCGTGAGATAGACCGTCAGATCGGAAAGCTGATGGAGCTTTATCAGCAGGATGATATACCGCCCGAGCTGCTCGGTGAGAAGATAAACCGGCTGTACGGCGAGAAAACCGCATTGGAAAACTCCATCGCCCCGGTCGAGGAAACCAATGCTATGCCGCTCGATTTAGTGGCCGAGCTTATAACCAACGCTGCGGAAATATGGGACTTCGCCGATGAGAACCAGAAACGGCGCATCCTGCAAAGCCTCATATCCCGAATTGTCCTGACCGACGACCAAGTTGATATTGAGTGGGCGTTTTAGCGCAAAAGAAAAAGCCCTCCCGCGCAGGAATAATCCTGCACGGGAGGGCTTTTTGGCTCACTTAGTTTCGGTGCTCAGCTGAGATACCGCGATGGTAGCGGCGGTGGCAGCCGCAGTGCTGGCAGCCACTTCGGTGGCTCCGCTGGTGGAAGACGGGAGCGCAATCTTCTGGCGGCGCACCTCGGCTTCAATTTTAGTCGTCAGGTACTCGGTGAGGTCGCCATACAGAGCCTCGATAAACGCCTGAGCAGCGGGGCTGATGGACGCCAGACAAGCGGTTAGCGCCTTTCGCGCTGCCTCTTTCTGGGCCTCCAAGTCAAACTTACCGGCCTGCTTCAAAGCGTCAACGTAGGTCTGGCTGGTGGCTGCTACGGCAGCGGAAACCGCATCAGCGATTTCCGTGATGTAGCCCTGCGCCTTGACATCATCCGTCTCGGCGGCCACATTTGCGGCAACCCGCTTGATGTAGGTGATGGCGAATGCGGTCAGCACAGGAACCGCAGCCGTGATTACGGCAATCAACAGGTCAGACAAAAGTTCGTTCATGGTGATAACCTCCTAATTACATTTTTTCGCAGTGGTCGAGGGAGATCCAGCCTGCACCGGATTTCAGCTTGCCCCACTTCGAGGCTCCCGTGCCGGTGGCCTCCTGCACGATGGTGTAGACGCCCGGCTTGATTACACCTTTCTTGGCGTTGTTCGTGCCGGGGCCGCTGCGGATATTCAGGTCGGTGATTTTCACACGAACCATATAGTTGACCGCAGCAGAGCCGCCGGCCACCGAGACAGCGCTTGCGTCCACCCATCCGTAGACGTTGCTTGTGCCGTTGGTGTGGATGACGTGATACGGATGCTTGGCGTTAGCGGACACAGCTGTGATTTTGGCGGGACCAGCCTTTGCAGCGGAGCCGCTGGCGGCGTTCGCACTGGTGTAGTGCTTACCGCCCGCAAAATTCACAACCGTGCCTACGCTCAGCCCAGAAGCAGGGGCGCTCGGCGTCGAGGGCTGTACAGTGGAGCCTCCAAGCTGCGCTGTTACCTTGCTGGCGAGGTCTCCCATACGGGCGAACATCCAGTTTCCGGGGCAGCTTTTGTTGGCGAACCATCTGTGGACGGTCAAGACCATCTCATCCGACTTCGGAGAGTAGTTGAGCGTCTTGTTCTTGTCGCCCAGCCAAAGCAGCTTCTTCTTGCCGTTGCGCTTGCAGATGTCCACGCAGAGCGCGATGAGCTTCTGGTACACTACGTCCTTAAAAGCGTAAGGCTCAGTGGTGTCAGACGCGCACTCGATGGTTACGGCCCGCTGGTCGTTGGCGTTGGAAGAAGTACACCAAGAACGGTTGCCCTCGTCCACGCACAGAAGCACCCGCCCGTCCGGGCCGATGCCATAATTGCAGGACGCCTGACGGGATGTGGGGGCAAAGATATTGCCCAGCGTCTCAACAGAGCACTGGCCCACCACACAATGCGGAGTGATGCGGTCAATGGCGTGGGTGCGCTTACCCGAATGGTTCGGGCTGAGTTTTGTGTAGTTTACAAGTGGGCTGTTTCCCATAAGATTTCCTCCATTTCCGGGCTTTGCTGCTGCGGCATACCTGTCAAAGTAGGTCTGCCCATAGCCGGCCCTTTTCACCTTTACCGCCTCGCTCTGGTCTGCGGGGCGCTCAAAATTGAGAAGAACGCTGTCGCTGGCAGCCCGCACGGTGGTGGCGGTTTTCAGCGTGGACAGAACCTGCTTGTAGCTGCCTGACAGCTCTTGAAAAAGAAAATCGAGCTGCATTTCCAAGTCCCCGATGGACTTTCCTGCGGCTCGTGCGAAGTCAAGCATATTCTGTTTTCTGCTCCAAAACGTCCACTGCGCGAGGCCATATCCGGCGCTGTCACGGACAAAGTTCTGATACGAGCCGCTATCCACAGCGGCGGTATAGCTGTCATCCGTAAAGCCCAGCTTCTTCTCGTAGGTGTTTTGCAGGTTCTTCGGGGAAAGCCCGCTCTCTGCGAACAGGTTTCCCATCAACCCTGCGGCGCCGGCTTTGCTCAGCCCTTTCCCGATGAGGTAGTTCCAGATCCTCTCCTCATTCGTGCTCATGCTTTACTCCTTTCAACCGGTCCCGGAGTTTGTGTGTTCGTCAGAGGGCCTGTCCCTGTCCGGCCACCGGTTATTTTTACTCAGGTTTTCGACAGCGGATTTTATACAGTAGGCAAGCACCACACCGATAATCTCCGTAACTGCCACTTGGGACAGGCTCTCGGCAATCTGCATCTTATCGAGGTAGGCAAGGATATAGCTGCACCATACCCACGCAAACCCGTTTATCAGGCAGACCCAGATTACCTTTTTGGTAGTCTCCGCTTTCTGCTTCTTCGTCTTGCGGCTCTTTCCGCTGCTCAAGCGAATCAGCAAGAGAGAGCCTAAGACGCCGAGGAAAACGGATGCTACCGCAGTAAGAACAATTACCACGGCATTCCTCCTCCTTTTACTTCACAGGCAGCTCCATGACTTCCTCCATGAGCTTGTCCAGATTCCCATTCCCGCCAAGCGCGTTATGATAAACGCCGTGCATATCAATCAGGTCTTGGCGGTCGTCAAAGTCGATCTTGCCGTCCCGAATGAATCGTCTGCCCAGATATTTGATGCAGTCGTGCAGAATCACACGCTCACCGACCCGCAAAGAAGCAAGGTCATCTTGGAGCCGTTTTGTCGTGTCCTTTTCCTGCTGCTCATCGGCAGCCTGCTTGTCAGCGTCCCTGTCCTCTTTGGCGGCCTTGCGGTTAAGATGCCACATGATTACCCCGTCAAGGGTCTTCATCGCGGCAGCCGCAACGCCGCCACTTAACAGGCAGAGCACAATTTCGTTCATTTCAATCCCTCCTCTGAGATTACAGCCCGTCAATTACCTCGACGGCATAGTCCAGGCAGCTTTTTGCCGTCTGGTTTTTCTCCCGCCAGTATTCTGCCGCCCCTCCCGAAAGGCTGTCTGCTACGGCCTTGATGATAAGGCACGGGACGCGGTTTCGGTCGCAGGTGAGCAGAATGGCTGCGGATTCCATGTCGCAGATGTCGGCTCCGAACTCGTTGTGCAGCCATAGCTTCTCTGCGGCGTCTCCCACAAACTTGTCACCGGATGCGCAAACCACCCGGCGAAGTTCGGGGGAGGCCAGCTCCGTGAAAGCAGTGCTTACCGGCAGCAGCCGGGCTGGGGATTTCCAATAGCGGCCAGCTGGCACATTATCAACGGCAAACAGGTCGTACTGATAATGCGCCACCTTTACCACGACGCACACCTCGCCGGGGTGCAAGTTATCAGTGCAGCCGCCCACAACGCTATAGTTGAGGACCGCCGCCACTTTGTACTTGTCGATGAGGTACTGCGTCGCTGCCGCCGCATAAATTTCGCCAGCTCCACACCGTATGGCATAGAGCTGGCAATTCTTCGTCTGATAGAGGGTCACGCCCATTTTGTCTTTCGTGGGGCGGCCCTCTCCAAACCGTTGCCGCAGAGCATCATCCTCCACGGCAACCACCAATCCTACTTTTCTCACGACTGTTCACTCGGCACGGCAGACTTTGCCGCGTACTCCTCTCCGGTGATCTCCTTGTACTTTTCAGCGGTAATCTCGCCGTCCTCCACGCGGGACGCCAGCTCGGTCTTCACCCCGTTGCGGCGGTAATCGGGAACGGAATCCCAAACCTGTGTACCGGCAATCAGTCTGTTAGCCCAAATTTTGTTCATTGATAGTACCTCCCTCACTAATTGTGCTGATGATAGCGTCAATTTCGCATACAGCGTCCTCAACGGCGCTGATACGCACGTCGTTTGCGTCGTCCTGCTCGCACAGGGCGTCTTCGATTTCGCCCATCCGTGCGCCGGCAAGCTCGTCGTACTCGCACAGGGCGTCTTCCAATGCGGCAGTGCTCTCCACAAGCTGCTGGGCGACGGGGCCGGTCTTATCGGTAAAACGATAGTGCCGGTCAATCTCGTACCAGTCGTAGCAGTTTCCCTCGCCGTCCTCCAAGCTGTCCAGCTTTCGGACCACACGGAAACAATCTGTCACGGTCTGGTCGGGATAGCTCCGCTCAATCTGGTGAAACCCGGTCAAGTCGGAATGCTCACTGCCCTTTGTCTTGAGGACTTCGATGTCTTCCTGCGTTCCAAATACATACTCCACGTCAGTTCCTCCTTTCGCTGCTTTTGACGGATGATTCTTTTCAGGTCACGCACAAGGCGTTCGCCTTTATACAGAAGCCGGTAAAGGTTGTAGTTATTGCAGTGTTTCAGCTGTCCGAGCCTTGAAATCAGGCTCGCAGCCGCTCCTGCCATGATGCGCTTGCCCTGTCTCTTTCTCTTGCGGTATCGGGCAATCGCCCGTTTGATGCGCAGGAGATTGTGCTTGCGCGGAATTGTGAAGCCTCGACCGTACCGATACCCTACGGCGTTTGGCAGACGGCTCTTTTGCCTCGCAAATCCGCGCCTCGGTGGTTCCAGCGGCGTCTTCGGGTTTACGCGGGCAATCGGAAATATCTGCCAGTCGCCTTTCAGCTCAAGCTGGTGCTCCGTCAGCCATTTCTCAACGAGAAGCCGGAGCTTTTTCAGCTTTCGCTTATTCGGGCCGAACACCGTGAGGTTGTCCATGTACCGGACATAGTGGGCGCACAGCCCGCTATTACGGATCATCTGGTCCAGCGGCTGCAAAACGGTGTTTGCGAACCACTGCGAGGTATAGGAGCCGATACGGACGCCATCTTTCACAATGCGCCAAATCAGGTCGAGGACATGCCGGTCTTTAATCAGGCGGCGCATACGGTCCATTACGACCTCCGGTTTCAGGCTGTCATAGAAATGGCGCACATCGCCGCACAGCTCGTACCGAGTGCCTTTCAGGTCGTGATTCATCCAGCTTTCGATTGCCGCCCGTGCTTGGTGCGGGCCTCTGTCCCTAATACTGCCGCAGCAGTAATGGTCCATGCCCCGCATGAAGATTGGCTGCAAAATCTGGATAAGCGCGTGATGGACATACTGGTCGGGCCACTGCGCGGGTTCGCTCACCGTTCTCCACTTCTGGGCGCTTGCGTCCCATCTGCGGGTCGTGTGAGGCGGTTTCTGTTCAAAGCCGTCGATGATAATTTGCCGCAGCTCCTTGATGCGCTCCTCTTTGGTCTCCTCCACCCAAGCAGTGCATTTATTCGGGCGGTGGTGGGTGCGCCAATGATGTGTGCGGTTTACTTCGTCGATGGCTCTTGATAAATTCTCATCTGAGATTAAAGGTTCAAATAGGTTCTTTGCTCTTTTCACAGGGACTGGTATCCTCCTTTTAGCTGTACGAGCTTTCCAACGCCTCTTTCGAGGTGTACTAACCCGCTCCCTGAACTGCTTATCTTCACCGAGAGGTGCGCGACTACCTGTGCCGTGGTTTGGAGGTTTGTCAGCAAGACACATAAAAGGGTGCGGCAGCCGATGTTCGTGTTCGAGTTCGACACGCTGTTGTAGTTGACGTAGAACAAACCGTGGTTGGTGTTGCGGTTATAGTTGCCACCAACGTAGAGGCACGGGTTCGACGAGTTGAAGTTCCAGTTATCGCACGTCACGCCGAACAGTTGACATCGGTACTGCACAGGTAGCCCCGGATGGTCCCCGCGCTCCGCGCGGGTCCCTTGTGAGGGGGCTTCGCCCCCTCACGCTCCCCCATTAAGGGAGTTCTTGGAGGCGGCAGCCGACGTTCGTGCCCGAGTACGACACGCTGTAGTAGTTGACGTAGAACAAACCGCGGTTGGTGTTGCGGTTATAGTAGCCACCAACGCAGAGGCACGGGCTCGACGAGTAGAAGTACCAGTAATCGCACGAGTACGTGGAATCACTGCCGCTTGCAGCAGTCGGATAGAACATCGGGAACCCGCCAGCCGTAGCGACATTGAATGCGGACGGATAACCGCTCGACGGCGTACCGACGCTCGTGCCGCCGCTGCTGTCGCTGAAATTGTTGGGATTCAGGATGAGATTCAGCCCGTTGCCGTTATAGTAACAGCCGTCCATCCAATCCAGCACGTTATCCCACAGGCCCTCTATGTTGCGGTACTGCACACCCACGCCGTAGGTCGTGCGGGAGGTCTGCATCGTGCCGGTGTGGTAAGGCATACTGTCAGACGCTCCCATATTCTGCACACCGCTGTTGTTGCCGCAGCCGTAGCCGATTTTCGCCTGAGAATTCCAGTCAGCAAACTCCACGATGTAGAGCAGCCAGATGGTGAACCGCATGGCGAAGTCCATCTGCCAGAAGTTCGCACCGAGGCCGTGAATGCCGGACCTTGCCGCGCTTCGGGTGATGTTGTTCTTCGGCGACACACCGGTCTTGCTCTTGTAGTCGCTGGCGCAGTGATACCTGCCGATGTAAACAACGTCCCGCTCGCCACGGCCGTCGCCCCTGTTCATGTGGGCGGGGGAAACCGAGAAGCCAGCGGTCGCTTGGTCTGCGATCTGGATTTTGATGCTGCTGCCGCTCTTGGTGAGCTTGTACCAGAACTTCGGGATAGCGACCATCGAGTTACCGGAGCGCGTGGTCTTTGTCATTCCTGCCCACGGCTGCAAATTGTCAAACGGCGAGCTGTAACTGCCCGCGCCGGCCACATAAGGAACTGGGTCAATAAAGCCGGCGGCTTTATCGGTTCTCGTCCATTTTGTGGTACTCGTGCCGTCCCAGCTTGCGCCGTAGATATTTACGAAGTTCACCTCGACCCTGCAAGTTTTATCCGTAGGGGCCGTGTGGTTTGTGCCGGCGGCTACCTTTACCGTGATGGTAGCCACACCGGAGCTTTTTCCTGTGACCGTGATTTTGTTTCCGCTGACGCTGACTTGGGCAATCCCGGAGCTGCCGGAAACGGCAGAAATCGCGCCATCGCCCGCACGGGTTACGGTGATTGTCCCGGTCTTCGTTGTGTTGTTCAGCGTCATATTGGTCGGGTTAAGGCTGAGGGAGCCTGCCGCCTTTCCAATCGTCCAGTTCACCGTCTTCGCGGTCGTAGTCCCGTCTGCCCACTTGTAGTTAGACCCCGGCGTGAAGATTGCGCCGTAGGTTCCCGCATTGGTAGCGGAGTTCGTGCCGCTGATGGACATTTTGCCGGTGTCGTAGTCTGTCCATGTAGGAGACTGCGGAGAGCCTGTGTAGGTCAGGCTGCCGTTCGGCGTGGGCGTTGCGATGGACGCTCGGTTGATAGTCCACTGAACGGTCTTAGCAGTCTCCGTATCGTCAGACCACTTAAACCCGGACTTCGGCGTGAACGTCGCCTCATAAGTACCGGCATTCGTGGCCTGCGTTGTGCCGCCGAGGGTGAGCTTGCTTTCATCGTAATTCAGCCATGTAGGGGACTGCTGGCGGCCCGTAAAGGTCAGCGTCCCGCTTGGGGACGGAACGACGTTGATTGTGTTCGTGAGGTCTGTGATGGCCTCAGATGCGGATTCCGCAAGTTCTTTTGCGTCCTGCGCAAGCGCCCTGACCGTTTCCAGCTCAGACGCGCTCACGCCGGGGATATTTACAGATCCATACGCCATGAGTGTTTCCTCCTCTTTTAGTTTTCAGGCTCTTTCATAAGAACCACCGTTGCTGTGATTTCGCTCTCCGGGGCCTTTTCCGCGTAGAGACGGATTCCACCGGAGAGGGTGCGGCACACAGGGTACAGCCCGCACTTCTTCGCCGTTGCAAGCTGTTTCGGCTGGACGTTGACAATCGGAATCAGTGCCTCCGTCACACTGTCGAGCGGGATGTCCACGTAGTAGACGCCCGCAGGAGCCTCGGACGCCCCGATGTCCCATCCGGTTTTTGGGATAGTAAGCGACCGCTCCTCAATACTCGAAAGCCCGCCATGCGCAGCAGGGTCGTTGTTGTGCTCTAAAATGGCCTGCTCGACCTCGCCGATGGTGGCGATGGCCTCCGGGTCAATCACAGCCGTAACCGTGTCCACATCGCCCACCGCAGCGATCAAATCAAATGTTGCGAGTTTCCCCACGACAGAGCTTGCGGGGCGAATCCACTCAGGCTCATTCTCCAAGCACAGATAGGTGTAGGGGACTTCGCCATCGTCGGGATCTTCCGCGAACAGGACGATGTTCGTCAGGTAAAAGCCGGATTCAACACTCTCGCTCTTGATGCGGACCGTGACCTGACACTCGCCGTCCACAGGGTTCGATACCGCCGCAATCTGCGCGTCCATCACATACCCGGCAGGGCCTGTCATGGTCTTCGGTGTCAGCCCCTCCGGGATTGTCCCGTTTCCAACGGCGGCTTTTGTGTAGTGCATTTGGCAGCGTCCGGCGAGGACTTTTCCGATAAGAGCGATACCGGTCAAAGAGCCGTAGCTGCCGTCCTCAAACTTCGACATTCTTATTCCTCCTTGTCAACTCGTTTGGATTTGATTCTGGTGTGGTACACAGCGCCCCCAGCGCCCTCCTGCGTGGCCGTATGCGCCCGGTTCTGCGGCGGGTGGGCCGCAGATACCTCCGTGGGCTGGAACGTGCCGTAGAGCGTTTTCAGGGTCATTCTGGCGCCCCTGTCCTCTGTAAACGGAGGGGCGCTCTGCTCGGTCGCCGCATATCCGCAGTGCCGCACGACAAGCTCGTGGCGGTAGGTGCTGTGGGGCCGCAGGTAAAGGCGCAGCCCCACGCCCGCCGCGAGGATTCGCTTGATGGCCTCAGCAATCAAATCCAGCATTTCAATGCGCTCCGGGGATAGGAGCTTCTGGTCTACGAACAGCTCGATTTTGGCAGGATAGACCTCATCAAGCATGACTTCGGACACATCCACTTCCAGCAGGGCGCTTGCCGCCTCGATAACAGTGTTGATGTCGCCGCCGGAAAGCTGCGCCATCAGCTTCACCTTAATCGCCATGCGGTAGAACCTGTCATCAGGGCTGATACGAGCAACGCCGAAATTGGCCCCGTACCGGTCGAGGACCGCGCCCTCCGCATAGTCGATGTCCTCCCACAGCTTTATCAGCTCGGTCTGCTCCTCGACGGAATCCAGCCCCCATGCGAGGATGGCGAACAGCTTTCCGATGTTCGTCTCAATGGGGAGGTCACGGCGGCGGTTATTGTAGTCTTTTCTCGTGTATGCGCTTGTCAGCGCGTACAGCATTTCAGAAAGATAGTTCCTCATTCGACCGTCACCTTGCTTTCGTCAGTGACCGCCTTTTCACGGGCCGCAATCGTGATGTTCTCACGGCTGAACACAGAGCCGTTTGAGCTGATTTGCAGGTCGAAGTCAACAACCCCCGGCACTTTAAGCACCTCGGTCGGAAGAGTGACGCAAATCACGTCCTGCCCGATAGCCATACCGCCTCTCGTGTTGGAGCCGATATACTCAACGATGTTCTGCTTGATACGGTCAATCCCGTCAAGCGGGAACACGCTGTCGGTTTTCAGGCCGGTGATTTTCACCCAGACGTTCACGGGCGTCGGGCGGCTGAACTTGATTTTGTGCGTCGTGCCGGCAGAGCTTACGACAGAAACGGAAGTGTTTCCGTAGGTCTGGATGCCCGCCGCCTTTCTGCGGAAGATTGCCCCCGCCACATCTTCATCAAGGCCGCCATAGGCGATAATCTCGATGGAGTGGGGAGGCAGCCCGCTCTCGCTCTGGACATCGGTATCGTTCTCCTCGCCAGCCACCGCTATGACAGCCTCAACGCTCTCGTAGATCTCAGCGACGATGGCGTCAATATTCACGCCGCCCGCAAAGTCCACGGACAGATAGTACCGCTCACGGAACTCCGCATCGGTTTCCGTATTTCTGCCGCCCTCGAACGCAGAGGCGTTCGTGACGGCTTCGATGCCGCTCATGGGGTTTACGATATTGGTGATGGTGTTCTTCTCCGTATTCCCGTCAGGCCCCGGCACAACAGCGGTCGCGGAAAGAGTGACGCTCCCACTGGTTATCACGCCGGATTGCAGGGTAATGTACTGCTCGCCGGCAGTCGTTTCAGCAAGGTAGCCCTCCGGGACCTCCACGCCGTCCTCGCCGGTAAAGGTCAGGTAGCCGACCGCTTTCTGCGCTCCGAGGAGCTTCAAGCCGATTGCTCGCCCGAGGTTATAGAGGCTCGTCCCGACAGCCGTGTCAATGAACCGGCTGTTATACACATCTTCCAGCGTGGAGAACAAGAGGTTCAGCATCCAAGCGTAGATGCGCAGGAACACGCCGAGCGGGGAGCGAACAGTCAGGTTTGCCCGCGACCCGTACAGCTCGCGAGCTTTGTATTCCAGAGCGTCCAGCAGCTCCGCGTATGTGGGGCGTCTGAAACCAGCGTCCGTCAAGCCCCAATCTGTGGTCTTCGCCATTATGCCGTCACCTCCAATGCTATTTTCTCGCCATCCGACAGGGTGGCGGTGAGTTCAACAGTTATTGTCCGTCCCTCGTAGGAGACGGAGATTGAATCAATCTGAGACACATCGGGGTCCTGAAACACAGCCTCCCGAATGACCTCTTTTATCTCGTCATCGTCAACGTCGTTCATGCTCTGGCCGACGATGCTCTCATAATCAGTGCCGTGCGTCTCATCAGCGAAGAACTCCGCTTTCCACGCAAGGAGCGTGTGACGCACGTTTTGGACGGTGGTGTCGTCCCCGTATATCTTCTTGAACGACCCGTCGGTGTCAAACACCAAATCCCTTGATTCCGGGTCGATAAGCAGTGTCATGTTATCCATACTGCCTCCTTATCCGGGCTGCCCCGTTCTACCTCCCGAATCTCCGGGGTGCGTGTGGTGGGCGCCGCTTATGCTGCTCTCGGCAAGGACATCGCCGGCAGCGGTCATGTTGCCAGCCGCGCTTATGTTGCCCGAGCTGTCCACGTTCCCCGTCACGGTCAGGTCCCCTTTTATCGCAACCCCTGCCGCAGATACCGCCACGTAGACGCTGCCGTTTTCAGCGGCGAGGACAAGGCTGTCTGACGGAAGACCGGAGGACGAGTAGCTGCCAGCCACGATTGCGCCGATGAAAATAGCGTCCGTCGTGGCATGGTTGCGCTCCGTGAGGGGCTTGGCCTCCTTGCCACCCGTAACGGTGCTGTCCATGTCGTGGTCGAGGTAGACCACCACGCCGGTATCTCCCGCCTTTATCCACGGCCTTGTGATAAACCCGCCGCAGCGGGTACACGCCACAGGTACGCCCAAAATAGGCGGCTGGCTTTCATACTTCCCGTTCTGCAAATGCTTCGAGAGCGGCTGAACGTCCACCGTCATCTTCGCGGGGTCAAACGCCACGACCTTGACGGTAGCCGCCACGCAGATGGATTCCGCAAGCCGCTTGTCGTGGATCTGCTGGTATTCGTATTCGTTGATAGCGGACATTCCGCAGCTCCTTTCTCAATAAGGTTTCAGCTCCATCGAAGTTTCCCAATCGCCCGTTCTGCCGCCCTTGTGGGAGCTTTTCACCACGATGAAACGGCCATTCAGGTTGCTCGACTGGATTTTCACCACCTCGGCGGTGGCTATCCGATAATTGAGCAGGCAGGAGCGGGAGATGGTGTCATCGTCCCGGTCCTCGCCGGTTTTCTGGGAGTTCAGGTCAGTCTCATACGGTATCGCCACTTTCTCCTCATCAGCCCTCAGCAGGCCGGTAGCGGAGGTGAGGGTCACGCCGTTGTTGATGCCGTCGTCCGCTTTGGTGATGTAGATTTGCCCTGTCGCCCGGATGATGAACCGGCTCTTGCACTCGTTCACCACAATCTCTGTCAGAACCTGCTTCAAATTTCCCCGGCACACCCGCCCTCGCGGGTAGCTGATGTCCTCGGTCAGCTCGCACTTGGACACCTCCACGCCGAAGATGTTCAGCAGGTCGCGCACGATGGCAGACGCCTTTATCCCTTTTGCATAGGTCTTGTTTATCAGGCTGCCGAGTATCTCGTCAGCGCACGGCTGTACCGTCAGGGTTGAGGTCCAGTCGGTGTTGGCCTGCTTGTGTTTCAGGCCGACCACTTTCCCGATGAGGATGCAGCCGACATCGCCCTCATATCCGGCGTTCAGCACAACAGGGTCGTTTTTCTTGATGCCAGCTCTCGTGGCTGCGGAAAGGTTTGTGACCTTTACCGTCGCCACAGGCGGCTCGTCGCTGTCCTCAAACGGGATTTCAAAGGTGAAATTCAGGCCGCCGAGGGAATACTGCTTGTTGCCGATGGTAAGCGTTGCGTCCCTGATCCAGAATGCCATGTTACTGCACCGTCCTTTCCCTGAGATACAGCTTCACGTCTTTCCCGAAGTTCTCTTTTGTGACTTCCGAAATGCTGTCTCCCGTAATGCACAAGGGGATGATAACCGGTATCGGGAACCGCTCGTCCTCCACCACGTTGAACAGCGGGCGGGCATAGCGGACGATTTCACCGAACACGAGGACATTCCCGTTTGCGTCAAGCAGGTCTATCGTATAGAACCCACCGGTGTCATTGTACTTGACCGTAAAACTGAACGTCTTGTCGGTCAGCTTGATGGAGAATGAGTACGGCACTTTCGATGCGTCGATGTTGATGTACTCAATATCTTCATTCAGGTCAATCAGTTGCAGCGCCATACCTCACACCTCCTCAACGCCGCGCCAGACCGTCGTATCCGCCGGTGAGCCGCGTGAGCGGGGCGGCGCTGCCGCCCGATACGTTCACGGACCTCAGCGCCGCCGCAGCGGTAGAGCTTACGGACTGGATAGCCAAAATCGCCATGCCCGTGCTCACCGTTCTGGCAAGCTGCGGGTTCTGGCTTTTCCCCGCGTCTTGGCTCGTCATAGCAAGCTCGGCGTCCATCGGAACAAACTCCGATGAAGTCATCTGCACCTGCTTGAGCGTGGCCGAAAAAGACGCGCCGTGCCGGTTTTTATAAGACCGGTCAAACTTTAAGCTGGTGAAAACGAGATTGTTCATCCGCGTTACGCCGATGTATGTGATAACGTCCCGGCGGTCACGCATGGACTTTAGGGCGTTGATTGCCCCGTCGCCCCCGATAATCGTGCCGGAGATGTTCAGCGTACCAGCCGCATTGTTCACATGGTCGTCGATGTCAGCCCCGTCCTCCACGGGGTTGGAGGTGACGGAGCTGCTGTAACTCTCGCTTTCCTTTTCAATTACGCCGTTTTCGAGCGGGATGAAACGGACCGTGCCGCCTTTTCTCCCTCTCAGCACATACGCCATTCTCAATCCCTCCTATCAGTAAGCGTATTGGTTTTTAAGCACCATTCGCTCGCGCTCCTCCTCCCGGAACTCGTTATACAGCTCACGGACGGTATCGCGCAGCGAGGTTTTCAGGTTCTCTGTGGATTCCTCATCCGCGTTGCCCTGAACGATGACGGTAATCTGCGGAGCAAACGCAGGACTGCTGCCGCCACCGCCGCCGGGAACCGGATCTGGGTCTGGGACATCGACGTGCGTACCGTCACCGTCTCCGTCCTCCGTATTCGGGTCGGGCGGGTCAAAGTCGCCCACCACCGGCGTGACAGAATATGTGGCGTCAGCCACCACAGGAGCGGGAGCGTCGCCTACAATCGGGTTCACCTTGAAAGCGGCGTTTGCGGGACCGTTGATTGCGGGCATATCGAACTTGGTCGGAATGGCGTTCTCAATGTCTTTTGTCACGCCACCCATTGTGTTCTCAAAGCCCTGCCCAAGACCAGCGGCCATGTTGTTGCCGATGCCGGCGAACACACGGGACGGGCTGTGGATTCCCAAAAAGCCCTTAACGCCGTCAACGATTCCACTAAAGAACCCTGTTACCTTGTCTTTAATCCATCCTGCCATAGCCGTGATACCGTCCCAGATACCTCGCACGATATTCTTACCGACTTCAACGATAGAGCCAATCAGCGCCCCGATGCCATTTACGATGGCAGAAATAATCTGCGGCAGCTGCGCCACCAGCTGCGGGATGGCCTGAATGATACCTGCTGCCAGCTGGATGAGGACGTTCACACCGGTTTCAAGAATGGCCGGCAGATTCCCGCTGATGAACTCCACGATGGATGTGATGATAATGGGTAACTGTTCAACCAGAATCGGGATTGCGTTGATGATACCGTTCACGAGCATCAGGATAATCTGCGCGCCCTGTTCCAAGAGGATTGGCAGGCTCTCCGTCAGGAACGTCAGGATGCCCTCAATAAGCAGCGGGAGCTGCTCAATGAGCATCGGTATTGCCTCGATGATACCCTGCGCCAGCCCCATCAGGAGCTGCATACCCGCCTCCATGAGCAGAGGGGCGTTCTCTATCAGGGTGTTCACCGCAGACATCAAGCCCTCGATGATGGTCGGAATCAACGTCGGCAGGGAATCGCCGAGGCCAGTCGCCAGATTAGCCACAATCTGAACCGCTGCCTCTGCAAACATGGGCAGCAGATCACCGATTGCTCCGATAAGGCTGTCCACCAGATTAACCGCCGCATCCACAATCAGCGGGACGTTTTCAAGCAGCGTCTCCGCAATAAGGGAAATAGCGTCTACCGCCACGGGAATAAGCTGCGGCAGCAGGGCGATAATGGACGTAAGCACCTGACCGAACACGCTGCCCGCCGTGCTCACAAGGGTGGGCAAAAGCGAACCTATCGCCGGTATAACCTTGCTTATTGCGTCAGGCAGGGCAGCAGCAAGGTTTTCAACTACGGGCGTGACATTTTTCACCACGTTCCCGAAGCTGTCCACCACATTATCGACGAGCATTCCGATGTCGGCATTTGCGTTACCGAGGCCGGCAAGCAGGTTCCCGATTGCCGACTTTGTACTGGAAATAGAACCGGCAATCGTTTCCGACGCCTCTAACGCCGTCGTGCCGGCAATCCCCATATCCTCTTGGATAATGTGAATGGCCTCGGTTATATCTGCGAAATTGGAGATGTCGAACTTCTTACCGGACAGCTTCTCCGCGTCACTCAGCAGCCGCTCCATTTCCTCTTGCGTACCGCTGTAACCGAGCTTGAGGTTGTCCAGCATGGTGAAGTTCTGCATGGAGAATCCACGGTACGCGTTCTGGATAAGCTCAAGGTCTGTACCCATTTTGTTCGCGTTGTCGGACATATCCACAATCGCGCTGTTCGCATAGGATGCAGCCTTGTCAGTGTCGTTGCCGAGAGACTTAATCAGGCTGGCAGAAAAGCTCGTGGTGAGTTCCATGTACTGGTTCGCTGACATACCAGCGGTAGCGTAGGCATTCGCCGCATTTGCCTGTACCGTCTGAGAGGCTTTGCCGAACAGAGTATCAATACCGCCGACAAGCTGCTCATAATCGGAATAGGCAGACACGACCTGCACACCGAGCGCCACAGCTCCTGCGGCGGCAGCTGCGGAAACACCCGCGATAGCAGCCCCCGCACCTTTCAGAACGCCGCCGAGCTTTTCAAACTTGCCGCCGGATTCCTCGGCAGCCTCGCCGAGATTGGAAACATCCTGTCTGGCGCCGCCGGCAGAACCGCCCATGTCGTCTGTTGCTGTGGCGGCCCGTTCTGCGTTTCTGATGTAGTCAGTGAACCTGTCCTTTGCGGACTGGATCGCGTTGCCCAGCCCGTTTCGGATTGTAGAAATCGGGTGCGCAAAACCATTTGCGATGTTCTGCGCACCCGATACAACATTTTCTCTAAAGGCGTTGGCTTGTCCCATTACATAGGAGAAAGCCCCGCCGACGCCGGAGCGCAGGGAGGAGGAAAAGGTATTCCCTCCATCCACGCCGGCAAGGAAAGAACTGCGGAACGCCGAGCCTACGCTGCTGGCCTGCGACTGCAAACCGCCGAGATTGCTCGTGACATTTCGGATGCTCGAATCAGCCTGAGAGCTATCCGCACTGATATTGATTCTGCCGCCGCTGCCCTGCAAATCGCCAAGACTGCTCGTGACGTTGCGAATGCTGGCTTCTGCCTGCGACGTGTTTGCGCGTACATTTATGCTGTACGATACACTGCGGGCTTCATCCACAGTTCATCCCTCCTCTCAATCTTTCTTGTTCCATTCGTCCTGCCAGAGCAGGCGGGCTTGTTCGGTCTCGGAGAACTCATACAGATCCATCTCTTTAAGCTCCGAATAGGTCACGCCGCCCATGCAGAACACAAGCCGCCAAAACCGCTCGTTTTTACGAGCGCGGCTTTTAGCGGCCTTGCGGTTTAGTTCGTTCGCTAAGAAAGGATTCGATCTCGCGCACCAGCTCACCCGGCGTAGCGAGGTCGTCCTGTTCGTCAAAGTATTTCAGACCGGCCTTAGCCACCTCAGCGGGGGCGGTCACACAGCCCTTGATAAGAGCGTCGGCGTACTTCGCCGTGTTCTTCCTGCCGTTGGCAGGGTTGATGTAGAGGTCGGTCAGGTTGGAATACCACGTGAAATTCACACTTTGCAGCTGGTACTCAACGTCGTTGACGACGACGGTTTTTGTTCTTGCCATATGTCAATCCTCCTCTGAAACATTGGCGTTTTATACATTACGCGCGTATAGGCGCGTTAGGGAGACGGAGATACACATTACTCTCTATTCTCCCTATTTACACACTCTATTAAGAATGAATGTTTCAATGTTTCAAATACCTGCAAAAGCCAGTAACGGTGCGGGTTTGAGCCGAAACATTGGCGATACATTGGCCGAAACATTGAAACATTCGGGGCTGAAACATCTGGTTGAATTTCCCGCCTAAACTTAGACTTTCGTGCCTAATACTTGAATTCGGGCGAGATGTTTCAACTCAATGTTTCAGCTATTACAGCTGGATGTCAGGGATGAGGAACACGATGGAGACATCGGCAGCCTCCTTACCTCTCGCCCTGTCAGGCAGCTTCTCCACCATGCAGTTCTGGGCGAAGAAAACGGAGCCGCTGTCGTTGGCGTCCGTGATAGCGAGGTTTGCCATCACGTTCTTCTCGGCGCACTGCTCAAGGTACGCCACGTCAGGAGAATCCTGCAACAGCGTGATGGTGAGCTTGCCCGCCTTGTTCGCATTCAGGATGTAGGTGCTGTCGCCCTTTACACCCTTTTTCAGCGTGACGTTGGCCTCGTCACGGGCCAGCGTGAACATACTCTCGCCGAACATACGGAGCTGCCGGTTGTTGAAAGACACATTGACTTTCATCGGGTCAAACGTAGCTAACATGGTCTATCCCTCCTTTACAGCGTCGCACGGAGGACGCCTTTGGTTTTTACCTGATGGACCGCGCCTGCCAGCTGAGCCTCCCACGTGATGTCGGGCATCACACGGTTACGGCGCTGGTCCTCGGTGCTCTCCGCATACTTCGGAATGACAACGGTGAACACGCCGGTCTTGCTCTCCGGGTCGCGGGCGATGATATTGAGGTCTGTGGCCTCTGCCAGAGCCTGCAACACTGCCGTGCCAATCATGCCGAACCCGTCATCACCATAGTTGATGTTGGCGTTTTCAAGCAGGATGTCGTAGAGCAGGTCGCGCATACGTTTGGCGATCCAGTCCCCGCCGAGAACCACGTCGATGAACTCACCGTTGAGGCAAGTGCCGTCCTTGACGTACTGGCGCTTGTACTCCTCGGTCAAGAAGTTCACGTGGTTTTCAAGCAGGGTCTCCCGCTCGCCGTCGGTGAGCAGGGGGAGCGTGATGAGCTTGGTCGTGGAGGCGTTGCCGTCCTGCGGACGCTTGAACTTCCACGTTACACTTGTGGGATAGAACGGCCCCACGTTGCCCGTATAGGAGGCGTCAGGCTCCTCATTCAGATTGTCTGCATCGGCGTAGATGACAGCAGCGCGGGCGGTGTTGCACACGAACGCCTTGTTGCTGGTCTGACCCATGTAGAACTTGCGGTGATCTTCCACGCCCGCTCCCAGCTCTGCCTCGCTCGGCTCGCTGGCCTCTGCAAACTTCGCCAGAGCGATGACATACTCGTCCTCGTCCTTATCTGTCAGGAGATAGTACCAGTCGTTGTCAACCTCGGACTGGAACTTCTTAATCTGCTCGATGAAGCTCTCCGCAGCGGTTTTCGCGTCCTTGCCGTTGGTGAACTTGGCGGTAGGAGCGGTACACTCGGTAGTCACGGGCTTGGACAGGTGTTCATCGGTGAACACGTCCACGGTTTCGGGAATAGTGTCTGCTTCGCCCTCCTCGGTGGCGGTAAAGGTCACGGTCGCATCGGACACCGCAGCGGAATAGGTCTTGCCGCCTTTGGTGAAACTTGTGCTATTGAACAGTGCGGCGAGGTCGTTTGGGGAGGTCACAGCGGAAGACGTGGTGATCTTCACAACGGCCTTGCTGTCCCCGCCAAAACGGAACCAGAGGCTCTTTTTTGTGGCGATGTCAACAGACCCGCTAAAGGTGCAGACGAGCTTTGCGGCCGCAGCCACAACGGGGCTGGCGGGGTCAAAGCTGACGATTTTGAACTTGCTCACGAGGCTGGTAGCCAGCGTGGTCTTGCCCTGATTAAGCAGGGTGGTAGCCTTGCGCACGACCTTTGCGTTAGGGCAAGCACCCTCCGGGCCGTACACGGCTTTTACGCTCTCAACATCTCTGTACGTTCCGACCGGATAATCCCCGGTGGTAGATACAAGGAGAATGTCGAGGCTTTCTTTCTCGCTGGGCAGCGCGTCCCGCTGCACAACGACAATTACGTCTTTTGCCATTTGGCGATTCCTCCTTTATTGCTTAATATCCCCTATGGGGTTTCCCGGACGCTCCACCAGAGTGGCGGGCATCGTGTCGGTTCGTACATAGGAGAAGCGAATATCGAACCCGTACCTGCGTATCGTGTCCTCCACGAAAAAGCTGGATCGGCTTGCGACTGACCCCACATTGACTATCACGACCTCGCCTTGCTCGGTTTGGATATTGTGGGCGTTGAGCAGGAAAAAACCGTTTGCCTTTTCCGCGAGTTCAAGTGCCTCGTCCTCGCCAAAGATGTAGCCGTCCTCGGTTTCCCGATTCGTGCTGCAAAAGGTGAACGACATGGTAGCCGACACCTGTTCGGAACGGACGAGCAGCGGCCCGTCGGAAGTTTCAATAATCTCCCGCAAGCCGAACGAATACTCCGGTATTCTCGGAGCGAGAACGCTATAATAGCAGTATGGGTATTCGGGCATATCTGCGATTTGCTCTGACAGGTTGACAGGACAGCCGATGTGGGCCTCCAACCCAGACACAATCGCGTTACGGGCCTGAGCGAACGTCACTTTTTCACCCCCTCCACGATATAGCGGACCATCGGGTGGATGGAATTGTGGGAGAGTTCCTGCGTGACGGTGTATTTCTGCCCGTCATAGGTGTCCAGAATGATTTGCCCCGGCTTAATTTCCACGGGGTCATCGGTGTAGAGCTTCTGAGAATTGTACGTGTACGACCCCTCCGGCAAGCGTTTCAAGTCCAAGTTGGAAAGCGGCATCACAATCCCCCAAAAGGACGTTACCGGCTCGTCAACAGGTCTGGACTGCCCGCCGGCTGCGGGGTCGCGCACGAACGTCCTGTTGGAAACTGTCAGTATGTGCAGCAGCGCCCTCGGCAGTTTTGGAGTTGCGAAAAACATGGGTCATACCTCCTCAACCTTGTATGTGATACGGTCGCGGATATGCGTACCGGTCTCATACAGCGTCGTGTGCTGCGTTTTCTTGGTGAAATCCGACTGCGGCTTTACCCGGTTGTCGTCGATGAAGTTCTGCACCATCTGGGCCGCCTGAGCGCCAATGGCGTTGGCGGCGGCATCTGCGGAGGTCTGTCCAGACAGCACCTTTCCGATTGCACCTGACACGATTTCACCCAGCTTGGCTTGGTCTGCATCAAAGCTCGCCCGGATAAAGGACCGTTCCGGCAGTTTCTCTGTGCCGTACTCGTGGGCGATGGCGATTTTTAGAACTTCGGAATCTACGCCGCCGACAAGACCCACGAGGATCTTCTTGCCGGCCATATCGTCGCAGGCTTTTTTCAGCCGCTCGAAATCGTTCAGAATAACATTGACATCCATAATCAATACCTCCGATACAGGTTTACGAGCTGCATCCACTCCGATTTCTGTGTCTTGTCGAAGTTCCACGTCACATCGGAAATGGAGAACGAGCTGAGGCCCTGCGACCCGTTTTGCAGGTTCGTGTACGCCTGCGACACCATATCCCACACAAGCCCCTCAAGGTCTGCGGGGAGGGTTTGCGGCTCGTCATCGGTGGCGTCTTTCGGCAGGACGTACCCAGCCGTGTAGCTCACCTCGATAACGCGCTTCGGCGCAACGATGTCATACGCCAGACCTTTTCGATACCCGGCTTTCAGCCATCCCTCGTCACGGTAGATAACTCCCACATCTCCGGTTTGAGAATAGTCATAGCGGTTCGGGTTTACCAATCGGCCCTCCTCCTTGACATACTCAACGCTGATAATGGGGTATTCTACCGTGACGAGTTCCTGCTGCCCATCCGCGTCATACCACTGACGGTACGAGCGTTTGCCCAAATGTCTGCCGGTCTGACGCTCAATCCACGAAGAAGCCTTATTTATCAGCAGTTCGACAATCAGGTTGACCTTTTCGTCCTCGATGTTGGATAAGCCGAGCATTAGCTTCATTCGTTCAAGGGTAGTCAATGCGTTCTCTGCAAGCATAAGGGCCTCCTAAATGGGGCAACGACGGCTATTCGCCGTCGTCGCTGTCTTCTTTCGGCTCGTCCTTTTCGACGGGCTTGGTGGTTCTGGTGCGCTTAGTCTCCTTTGCGGGGACCTCAGCCTTGTTGTCGGTAGGACCCGGCTGCTGTTTATACACGCGAGACATAATCAGCCCTCCTTACACGGGCTGGACGGCATTGTCGCCCAGCGCAATCGCACAGGCGGCTTCGCACTTAGGAGACGTGCCGCCGGCGCAGTTCACGGTGACGGTGATCTTGATGAATTTCTTACAGCCCGCAAGGTCAAGGTCGAGGTTGTGCAGCTCGTTGCCGGACTTGTCGGCAGTGAGGGTGATAGCGCCCTCACCATCGGCAGTGTGGTCGATGAACACGTGCTTGTCCTTGACAGCGGTGTAGCCGCCTCCCTGAGTGTCGCACTCAGTAACGGCAATCTTCACGGTGATTCCGGTAGGATCACCGGTGGCAGAGCCGAGGGACACCGCGAGGACCCCAGAAAGGAATCTCTCGCGGTCGATGGCGTCCCCGCTCTTATAAGGAATCACCTTGATGTTCTGGATGAGTTCTCTTTTCATATTCAGCTACCTCCTCACACATTACACAGGGACGGAGACCTTAGTAGCCACGGCAAAGCTCTCGTCGTGACGCAGGCCGGTGTCCACGTTGTTGATAGCACGGATGAGGGTCTGGTCGTTCTCGAAAGCGGAAACGAGGTTGCCCGCGTCATCCGTCCAAGAACCCTCGCGGCTGGTTTCGATTTCCAGTGCGCCCTGCTCGCCGATAACGAGGTCGTTCCAGTTGCCGAACACAATCTGGGTCTTGCCGCCGGTGGTTTCGAGCAGGTTGGTGGTCTTGTAGGGGTAGCCCACCAGAGTACCGTTCTCATTCATCTCCTTAGCGAAGATGAAACCGCCGACCTCATCGCGCAGGGACTTGAAGAACTGCTCCACGCTGGTGTTGAACACGAAGCCCAGACCATCGGCGTAAACATTGTTCTTCAAAACGGACGCCACCAGATAGTTCGGGAACGCAGCAGTCAGGACGCCCTGATTGCTGGAATACTCGGTATCAATGCTGGTAACGTCGATGTTGAGCACACCCTTGTTCTTGGTGATGCCCAGAGGCTGGAACTCGCCGCCGGTGCCGAGCAGTGCGCCGTAGTCAACACCCAGAGCCATCTGCTTGGTAACGTCCTGACCGACGATGACATCATTGTCAAAGTTGGTGGAGCGGAGCAGGTCGTTGCTCATGGGGATGAGGGCGGTCAGCTTCTTGGCAGACAGCTTGAGGTTGCCGAACTTGGGTGCGCTGCGGGAAATAGCGCGGTTCTCACCGGCAAACAGAGCACGGGAGCCGGTCTTAATCTTGGGGATGTTCAGGTTGCCGTTCGCCATCCCCAGACGGCGAGCGCCGAGGCTGTAAATGACGGTGGACGGATAGAGCAGCTCGATGATCTCGTTGGCGTACACCTCGGGAACGAGATAGCCGCCGTCGGCGGGAACGGTAGCGGACAGCGCCTTGAACTCGTGCGCCATATCCGCATCGCCGAACTTGCGCTCGGCGGTGAAAGCCGCTCTCTCGATGTCGCCGCCAGAGGCGTGGATGCACTTCACAGCGCGGCCAAACATACCGTATGCAGTCTTGCGGCGCTCAGGCGCGGACATGGACGCGATACGGGTCTGGAAAGAGTTCTGCTTCACGCCGTCGGGACCGGAGCCGGTAGAAAGAAACAGGTTGGCATACTTGCGCTCGGGCTGCTTCTGAACACCGGGGCCGCCGGACTTCTTCTCGCCAGCGCCAGTGGCGCTCTTGACGCCCTGACCCTCAAGGGCCGCGATGATGGCAGCGATGAGTTCAGGGGAAACGCCCTCGCCCTCTCCCTTATCACCGCCAACAGGGTCGGCAGTAGGAGCGGGAGCGGGATTGGCAGTGGGGTCATTGGTGGCGGTGGGGTCAGCCACGCCGCCCTCACCCTCAAGGATAGCGGTCACTTCCGCAAGGATCTCCTCGGTAGAAATGCCGTCAGACACGGCCTCGCCTTTCTCCTTGCAAGCCTTTCGCTTCTCGTCGAGGTTGGTAAACACTTTGGCAATCAGCTCAGCGAGCTGTTCCTGAGTAAGTTTCATTTCAAATTCCTCCTTGTGTTACGGGATAATCTCGAAGACAATCTCCGATTTCTTGGTTTGCTTGACGGGGTTGTTGGACTTCACGATGTTGTTCTGCACAGGCGGGTCATCAGGTGCGGTGGGTTCCAGAAACGGGCCGAGAATGTCAGCCAGCTCACGGACTACCGCGATGAAAGGCTTCAAAGCGTCCAGTCTTGCGCGGGTGATTTTGCCCGTTTTGACTTCGGTTCTAAGGCCCTCCACCAAAGACTTGACCTCATCAATTTTAGCTTGGTCGTTCATCGCCCAAGTGACGATGGAAACTTCCCAGAGCTTGATTTCTTTCAGCCGGCGCACACCCTGCTCGCTGTCGTAATCGAACTCAACAGCGTCATAGCCGATGGACAGCTCATTCAGAACACCGTCTTTCATAAGCGTCTGAATATCGCGGCCTTTGGCGGTGTCGCTGATTTTGCCCCGGATGAAAAGACCCTTATCATCTTCACGCAATTCCAGCGGCTTGCCGATTGGCAGTTCGCAATCGGTGTGTTGCGACAAGATTTTGATGCGGCCAAAATCCTCCCTGATGGTCTTGGAGAATGCGCCTTTTTCGATGATGTCGCCGCCGCTGTCCTTGTTCCCAAACACAGCAGCGTACCCGGAGAACTCGCCGCTCTCGTCCGCACTTTCCAGCTCGAACTTAAACGACTTATACTCGCGGGTTGCCGGCGCTTTTCCAGCAGTACGTTTTCCCTTGCTTGCCATACGGTTTTCCTCCTTTCCTCAGAGTTTAGGGCATCTTAAAAACCGCCGTATGTCAGATAACACCGGCAGTTGATAAGCTCCTCGGGGCGAGGGTCATTCGGGTCACGCGGATAGCGCAGCCCGTTTGAGAACTTGGCGTCAATCGCCACCGTCTCGCCGTCCAATATGACGTGGTTCGGTCCGTGAGAGCCATCACGAGGATTTTTCTGCGGCCTGTGATGCCACGTCTTTGTCTTAGCACCGGCGGCTTTCATTGTGTCAAATTGACCTGTCGCCAGTGCGGTCATGGTTTCCTGTCGGGCAATCAGCTTTGCCCGTGCTTTGGTTGCGCCCATCGTGTCCTGAATGGATTCACGCAGGCTGATTTGGCTGAGGCCCTCAGAGACACCACGGACGATGATGTCCGCAATCTTGTCCCGTGTAGTGCGCTCGATACCAACAATGCGCTTGCCGCCATTGATTTTGGCAGACGATACGAACTCTGGGCGGTCAAGGCTCGTCAAGCCGTAGCTTTCCTCGCTGAGCGCAGCCCCGTCGTCGTAGGTCTTGCGCCACAACGGATTAAACAGGCCCATCAGCTTTTCAGCTTCTTTGTTCCAGTCGAGCAGCCCTGCCGCTATTGCGTCGGCAAGCCGCTGCTGTTCAATCTCAGGCAGCTGCGCCCACAGGTCAGGGTCAAATGTGCCGTCTGGGAGCAGATATTCGGACAGCTCCGAGAACACGTCAGAGCTATCGGCCTTTACCGTGTTGCCGAGGGCTGCCGCTATCGCGACCTGCTGGTCAGCAAAGTGTTTGGACACCGCTGCCTCAAACAGCCGCTCGTTTTTCTGTACTGCCACAGCTTCACGCCGCAGCATGGCTGCGACGTTCATGCGGCGGGATTTCTCGCCATACACAGGACCGTCAGACAGCGCTGCCAGATCCTCCTGCATCATGGACTGCGACAGCTCTGCGGGGTCGTCTGTTTCGTTCAGGAACAGGTCGTTGATGGAAACCTTGTAGACATCCCCGCCGTCAACGTCAGGCAGGTCGAGCAGCTCTCTTGCCTCGTTCTTGGTGATGAGGCCGGCGTTGTAGGCGTCAAGTGCTTTACCTTTGTCAAACTCCTTATCGTAGGGGATAACAGGGTCAAAGCGCCACACAAGCCCGCTCCCAAACATCGGGAGAAGCTGCGTGTTGATTGCCTCCTCACGCATCCGAATCCTCGATGTCAGGACGTTCTTGGCGTAAATGTACTGCGCTGCGTCAGCGGTGGAGCGGTTGCTGTTCTCGGTAATGCCCATGATTTCACGAGGAACACCGAAGTGTTCGAGAACTGCGTCTCGCATGGCAATACGGCTCTCAATGAAGCCGAGGTTCTTACCATCGGTGCTGCCAAGCTCCTTTACATCGACGTTGCCGGAGAGGGCTGCCGCACGGTGGCTGTTCTCTACGCCCCGGTGCTTCTGATTCCAGCGGGCCAGAAAAGCGTTCCGCTGCTCATCAGTAGCGTCAGGCATGAGGAATACCACGGGCGGTGTAGCGTCGTTATAGAAGAACCGCTTTTGGAACTTGGCGGCATATTCGTCGATTTCCACCTCGTCCGCGATGCTTTCCGCAATACCCAGACCGCGCAGGAAAGGGTCGAGCGGGTTCAGCTGCTTCATCACGAACATATCGTCAACCGGCACGGTCATTGTCAGCCCGCCCGATGAGACGATTTGGTACGTGGGGTTGCCGAGGTACGGCGTCAGCTTCACCCAATGCGGAGGCACGTTCCACAACTCTACCGGCCTGCCGCGTTCATCCCGCTCGATGAGGAAGAAACTCTCACCCACGAGCATGAGATAGATTTCATGCAGCCGCCAGATCGCCGAACTCGTCATCTCGTACAGCGGGTTCGGGTGGTTCATAAAGTCAAGGAACGGGTGGCTTGTCACCTCAACCTCTGTCCCGTCCTCCTCAACACGCATCAGCTTTCCGCTGATGTTTGCGAGGTCGCTTGCGATACGGTCAACGACCGCAAGGCGGGGACTGGTTGAAAACATATTCAGCCATTCGGCTGTGTTCATAGAGGGCGGTCTTGCCCAGCGCGAGACGAAACTGTCGCTGCCGCCCTGATAAGCGTCTCGCACCTGTTTTCGTCTGGTTATTTCGATATTGAATATTCTCATTTCACACCTCATCCAAAAGAGAAGCCGAACTCCGGTTTCCCGTTTTCTAACTCCAAATAGGCGTTCGCCGAGGCGTCCACCATATCTTTCAGCTTGCCGACGGGGAAGTTTTCAAGCTGCCTGAAATAGTCATCGTTCCAGTCAGCCATCTTCACGTCCACGTTACCGGCAAGCCATTGAGAGGAGAAAGGCTCGGCGCGGGTCACTTTGTCCCCGCTTTCCAGTGAGGTTGTCACGGTATAGCCGCCGAGCATCCGAACAAAGCTCTGTGCTTGGTCTTTGCCTGCCTGTCCGGGGTCCTGCGGCAGCCGAACTGTGACGTTGCCATAAAGCGCATTGTCGCTGGCAGCGGTATTCAGAATGAGCTGACGCACATCAGCGCCATTCTCACGGACGTTGATGACATCAGCAACGAATACACGCCCATTCTTCCGTTTGCCAAGCAAAACACCGGCGGTATAGGCGCTTTCGTCGCCCCGCCGGTTGGTGCGCATGGCCTGCGGCATACCCTCCAACTCGTCCATCTCGCCGGGGGCTGTGGCAGCCAAGTCCCATGCTCGCACCCACTTGACAACATCGGTCGGGGTGGAGCGGAACATCTGTCCGACTTTGGAGCGTTTGAAGTAGTGGCCCGCAGACCGCCTGATTTTCCAGTTACCATTGAGCAGCTGTTCTTGGTCGAACTCGGACATGGCTTTCAGTGCGCCGATGTAGCCGGGGTCGTGTTTCATCATGGCCGCGTTGTCCGTCAGCTTTGCGCTGATGAACGACACGGATTTTACTTCCTCCATTTCCTCTGGGCTGTATAGATGAAACTCCTCATACAGCTGTTGCGGTGTGTCAGCCCAATGGATGATGTTGTTCCTGCGGATGAAGTAGCGCAGCTTTCCGCATCTGCTTTCATCGGCGTACCCTGTTTCCGGGTCGATCCACCAGTCGATGAACCGAGCCACCCAGCTTTCGCCGTCGGGGTTGCAGGTCGCTCGAATGTAGGGGCGGACCCCACAAGTCGAACGGTTACGGGAGAACATATAAAAGAACTGGCTCTCCGTGAAATGGACAAGTTCGTCAAACATTAGGAGCGGTATCTGGGAACCTTGCCAGTTGTATTTCTCCTTTTCGTAGAACATGTGAGCGAATGTGACCTTTGCGCCAGACTGAAATCTCCACTGGACGTTCGGCGTGAGAACGCTGGACGCCCCCAGATGCGGGTATATTTCTTGGCTCGTGGCGTAAAGACCACCGGCGCTCATAATTTGCGGACGGGACTGCCGGAAAATGACTGCCTCGAACAGCTTGTTGTCGATGTGTCTCAGGCACTCAAGCAGGAGGGCGTAGGTCTTGCCGCCGCCAGCCGCGCCGCCGTAAATGCAAATATCAGCGGGGGAGCGCAGAAACATTTCCTGCTTGCCCTGCTGAGGCCGAATAATAATTGGTTTGTTACTGGTTTTTTCCGTCTTTTTTCTCACGTGCGTCACCTACCTCCGAATCTCTCTCAGGCAGGTAGATCTGAACTTGCGGCTGAACAGAAACCGGTGTGCCGGTTATCTTCGCCTCGACCGCTTTTCGGTCGTTGAAGAAATCACCGCCGTAGACTTTGAGCGCATAAATGATAGCGGTCGTGTCCCCACTGGACACCCGCTCCATTAACTTGTTTTGGCACATCGCCACAACAGACAGGCGCCCCGCTTTGATTGCCTTTTCCAAAGCGGGGTGCTCCTTTTGGAGTTTTTGCAGCGTCCGTCGCGTGATGTCAAATACGTCGGCAATCTCCTCCATAGACTTGCCCTGCATAGACAGAGACTGGATGATGGCGAGATTGTTTTCTACCTCACCGGCTTCTACCCACTGTTCAAACAAGTCCTTTCTCTGACGCTTGGCATCAGACATACCTCTCCGCTACCTTTTCGAGCAGCTCGCGCATCAGACCACCGTGCTTGTTGTGCTTAAAGCCGCCGGGGTACTCGATGTTCAGCTCTTTTTCCAGATACTCCTCGTAAACTTCCGTCGGCAACTGCTTGGGTAGCGAGCAGGCGCAGTAGATGTAGCCAGCGTTGCAGGCGAGTACCGCTACACTGTCGAAGTAGTTTTCGAGGAGGGCGACAAAGCTCTCACGGGTGTGGAACTTCTGCTTGAAAACGATGCCGTTTGTCACGCCGAGGGTGTAATTCTTGTCGTCCAGATACCAGAGACAGTCACCAGCCCCGGCAGACAGCTTCGTCTTGTCGTATGCCTTTTCAACGTAGGCAAGGTTGCGGGTGCAGGTAATCAGCGTACCCGTGGATTTCAAGACGGCGTTGCAGGTCGTAAGCACGGCCTTTTCAAACTCATCGTCCACTACGGAGTTGATAACCGCCTCCAACACGCAGTAGTCAAACAGCCCGTGGGCCTTGACCTGCTTCTCGGCGTTGAGGATGTTGGCGATGATGCCTTTCATATCCAGCTTGTTCGCGCCTTTCACCATCAGGGACGGCTCGTAGGCGTGGATATTGTAGCCCTTAGACTTGAGCATCTTCGGGTAAGCCATTCGGCCCGCGCCGATGTCGATAAGGCTGTCCGACTTCTGCAAGCGGGGGATGACATACTTCTCATACAGAACAGAGGCGTTGGATTGCCGGCCATCGGTACTCAGGCGCTTAGGCTGCGCCAAGAACTGGTGGTAGGTCTTAACGCCGAGGTTGTCGAAGTTGTACTTGCCGTACTCTATGCCCATGCACTCAAGGAACTCGGCAACGTCCTCGTTCGGGATAGCATAGCTCAGAACGCCGTAGCCCAGCTTCTTGGAGCAGTAGGCGTATTCAGCGTTAAGAATGACATTCCCATCCCCGTCGGTCACGACGCTGCCCCATTCTCCGTAGCGGGACATCAACTTCGTGATTTCGGAGCAGATGAGCACATTCTTCGGCTCGCTCTCAATGTGTACCTTGTCGGACGGGCAGTAGTGGTAGCCGCCCACCGTGAACTCCTCAAGGCGAACGGAAGTCTTGCTCGTCTCGATGGAGTTGTGCATGAGGTTGAACAGGATCTCGTCCTGCAAATTCGGGCTATTGATTCTGATGCACGGCAGATATTCCAGCCCAATCGCCGTCGCAGCTTTCTTTCGCTGATGGCCGGCGGTAATCACGTTATTGGTGGCGTTGACGATGAGCGGCTTCACCATACCGAAACGGCGAATGCTGTGCTGCAACGCCTCTAACGCCTCCGGGGTAATGGAGCGGGGGTTGTACTCAGACCCCGTGACCTCCCCGATAGGCACTTTCTCTACGAAATCAATCACGGTTCTCCACTCCTTTCAGAAGATAGTCGGCAAAGCTGCCGCTCAGGATTGCACCGGAATCAATGTACTCCTGATACTTGGCGTTCATGCGGTCAAGCTCCACCTGAGAGATGAAGAACGACACGTCGCCAAAGCGGAACTGGCAGAACGGCAGGACCGCCTTAGATTCTTTTTTCTTAGGCTCGCCGTCGTCAGCAGCGGGAGCCACGCTCTCCACAGCAGGAGCAGCGGGGCTGTCGGCAGTCGCAGGCGCGGGAGCAGGGGTGTCGGCATGGCTCACAGGTTCGTGGTACGAAACCTCCGGTGCGCCAATTTCATCATCACCGCCCTCAACTGCATCATTTTCCGCACTGATGATGGAGTTGCTGTCGATTGTGTGGACGGTAGGTTTCTTGGGCTTTGGCCTTTCGTTGACGCCCATAAAGTTGAACGCGGGGATTTTGATTTCGGCCTGCTCAGGCTCGATGTCAAATACCTCCGTAGTCAGCTCAAAGCGTTCCAGCAAGAGCTGGTTTTCGTCGAGCGTCAGGTCAACGAGGGAAAGTTCCTCCTTGAGCTTCTCGAAGTCCCAATCGCTGTATTCGCTGGTCTTGTTGTCCACCAGACGGAACAGGTTGATCTGCTCATCAGTCAGCTCGTCCGCTACGATACAGGGGACAGTCTGAATACCCATCTCGCGGCAGGCGCGCACACGAGTGTGGCCGGCGACGATGGTGTAATTCATGTCCACAACAACAGGGAACAGGAAACCGAACCGCTCGATACTGTACTTGACCTTTTCAACCGCGAGGTCGTTGTTGCGCGGGTTGTTTTCGTAATCTCTCAGTCGAGAGACGGAAATCTCTCTGATATTCATTCTGCCTCACCTCCTGTCAGGAACATGACAAAGCCCAGATAGGTTTTGTTCTTGCTGATGTAGTCGTCGTAAACCGCTTTCAGGCGGGCGTACTCGTCCTCGGTGATAGGCAGCTCATTGTTGCCGAAAATGAGGAACTTGTTGTCCTTGAAGAACTTGCGGTCACGGTTCGGGGTAAAGAACGTGGTCTTGAAGTCAAGGCCGATGCCGCTCAGCTCCTGATGCAGCTTGCCGACATCCCACGTAGAATACTCGTGGCTCTTATTGTCGATGATACGAGCCAGCTTTGCGTCCTCCTCGGACAGATTCTGAACGATGCAGGGTACTTCCTCCATCCCCAGCTGCTTGGCAGCTTTCAGGCGGGTATGCCCCGCGATGATGACGTTGTTCGGGTCAATCGTGATGGGGTTCAGGAACCCAAACTCACGGATACTCTCGGCGACTTTTGCCACGCCCGCGTCATTCCGTCGGGCGTTTCCCTCATACTCGATGAGGTCGTCAACCCTCTTGTAGACAATCTCCATGTTTCGTCCTCCTTGTAACTGAGCATAAAAAAAGGGAGCTGCACACACTCGTACAGCTCCCATGTTTTACTGTATTAGGTTTTAGAACAGGCCCCACTCGGCGAACGCCTCGAAGCCTCCCGCGTCCTTGATGAACTTGCGGGCGATTTCCACGATTTCGTGGTAGGGCTTTCCGTCAATCTCATCGTCTCCGATGGCGCAGCACAGCTCCACCGGCTTGCCGGTTTCCTGTGCCTTGAGAAAAGCGTAGATGTTGACGGACACATCAGCTTTGGACAGGTCCTTGCCATGCAGCCCACCACCGGTCACAGAATCAGCCATATCGGAGCCGAGCTTGCGGTTGGTGGCGCCTGTGTCCACGTCCGTACCGCCAGTCCAATCGCCGAGCGGGTTGATTTCGGCGGTGGGGTACAGCTGCTCGATGTCAGCCCTCGCAGCGTTGCTCTGGCAGATGATGAGCTTATCCCCGCTCAGAATGTATTTTCCGTCGCAGGGGTACTTCTGGTAAATGTCGCGGGCAATCGCGGAGAGCGTCTTCTGCTCGTCCGTGAGCGGCATTCCCTTGAAGATGCCGTTATCGCCACAGCGGAAACCGGCCTGCTGGTTATCAGCGAGGTGGGCGTCCTGCGGAACGATGCAGAGGTCGATTTGCACGAACCCCGCAATACGGTGGATGGCATTGTGGATCGCCCTCAGCACCTCTGGCCGGAGCATGGGGGCGGAAGTCTCAACGATGGCGTGGCACACACCATGCCCGATGAGAACCTCAACTGCAACTTTGGGGTCATCCTGAACCTGATAGGCCAAGTCCACGATAGCGCCGGCAATCCTGTCGGCGATTTTGTCCGGGTGGGACGGGTTTACTTTCTCAATCATGGTATCAATTCCTTTGCTTGATTTTTTCGTTGCCGTTCAACGGAGGCCCAAGCAGGTCACAGTCCGCGTCAGGCGGGTCCTGAACGTAGCCGTAGTGGTTTGCGTAACAATAGGCGCAACCGTTGCGGCAGGTGCTGTATGCGCCAATATCGACGCTCTCAACGCACTGGCACAGCCCGCGCTGATTGCGGTCTTTCGGTTTGTCAACGCCGAACATCTTGCCGTCTACGCAGCTGGAATGGGGCAGCCCCAGTTCCTCCGCACAGGAGGAGAGGACAATCCCGTGCTGGGCGGCTATCTCGGATAGCTGCTGCGCCAGCTCTGTCTGCTGCTCTGTTGTGAGCGGCTGGATATTCAGCGGTCTGAGGTCTACCGTGCGGTACGAATCCACGAAACTCATAACGGCCTTTGAGGTGTAGCCCTCCAATTCCTCCGCGATTTTCGTGAACGCCCGAATGTGGTAGTCCCAAGTGTAGCAGTCATTCAGGAATACCGGGTCATATCGCCAGATGGCTTTATCAGCCCCGATTCTCTTGAACGCCGGTATCACGACCTCATGCTTGTCGGGGATGTTCTTCTCAACGTCCCGACCATAGGGTGTGATGGTGTACTGGAAATAATATTTGAATGCGTCCAGCTCGTGAATCCTGTTGAGCATAGGCGCGGCATTCTTAGTCCAAAAAACGAACCCGTCTACTTTGTCGGGCGTGAGTGAAACACGTCCGACTTGTAGAGGGTTGTATGGGTTTCTAAGGAGGACAAATCCTTTCCCAACACGGTTGTAAAACCACTCGGAAAACAGTGCCGGGATGTCAGTCCGCCTGCTTGCGCTAACGATCATAACGGCATCCCATCCTTTAGGTAGTTTGCGAATATCCAGTTGCGGCAGGACCGCTGCTCTTTGGTGTAGTTCCCCGGAGGGTTCGGCACGTAATCCCAGAAGTGGATGCGGCGGGCATTCGTGATGTGCAGCTTGATTCTGTCGTTCTCAACTCTGACTTCGGAATTGCTGTCAGGCACGAATGCCACATGGGTGTTCAGCTCCCACACAAAGCCGTCGCTCAAACCGCAAAGGTAGTATGCTTTGGCGTGTGGGTGCTGCTTGACGATGATGTCAACGACGGCGTTGGACTTGTGCAGCGTTCCGTAATAGACGCGGTTGTCCTTGTCGCCGATGAAACATTTTGCGCAGCACTGCGATATATCCACGTTGCGGATGTCTCGGAGCCAGAAGAAGTTGCACTTCTTCAAAATCTCCAAGTGCAAGTGCATGGGCGCGTGCTTAATTATAAAATCCGACGGTATCATTTTATCACTCTCCTATATGACGGGTCAATGACAGCTTTGTGACACGACGGCCACCTCCGCTATCTCGGGGTTTTGCGCCTGAAAAAACTCCCCAAGCGCGTAAAGTATCGTCTCACAAGCCCCCGGCAGAGCAGGGTGGAATGCAAAGCCACACCCGGACATCGCGCTCTTGACCGCGACAAACTCACGGTCAAAGCCGCTCACACGGGTTCTGGTGGCTTTCATTCTGCGCCCGTGGTCATCAAAGCTCTCAAACAGGGCGTGGGAGAGCGGGTTGCCCGCGCTCACTGATTCGCCCACCGTCAGCTTTGCGAGGGTGATTTCATAGCCGCCCGGAATCGAACCGGTCAGTGTGAACGATGAGACGTTCGTTACATAACTCGGCAGCGGATTCAGCCCGTCGTAGGGCTGCGGCTCAAAGTTTTTAATCATTTTGTTCTACCTCCTTATCTTTCAACTGCTCACGCAGATGTTCACGCAATTCCTGACGGACCATCGCGGCCTCAACGTCATTGTGCGTAGCGTTCTCAACAAGTACCTGCCAACTGCCGTCGCTCGTCTTGAATGTGTGAACTTTCCGCTTTGCGCGGAGAGCACTCACCAGATCCACCGTGTATTTCAGAACACAGCAGACCAAAATCAAAAAGCCAAGCCAAATCCACGGGCTGGAAAAGATAAACTTCAAAAACTCCATTACTCATCTTCCTCCAATTTCAGCCGAGCTTCAAGCTCGGTGATGCTCTGCAAAAACGCCATGCGGCAGGACAGCTCGCTTTCCTCGACCGCCACGCGCAGACTTTTCAGAGCCTCCGCTACCGGCGTGTCAAAACTGTACTTCTGGAAGACCACGCCTCTCCGGTCCTCTGTGGTAAAAATCTCAAACGCATCACCCTCTCGAATGCCGAGGCTCCTGCGAACTTCGCGCGGGATGACAACCCTGCCGAGGTCGTCAATTCTGCGGATTATACCTGTTGCTTTCATCGCACTGTTCCTCCTGTCATAATTCGTATTCTTTGTGGTGGGCAGTCTTGCCCTTATATTTGACCGAGGGCTTGACCCAAACCACCTTGCCGGACTTGTACCGGCGCAGGTGGCCTCGGACGTTGACCTCGTGGTCGGGTTTGGTGTAGCCGCGCTTCGCCTGTTCGGGCTTTACCAGTGCCGTGCTGTCGAAGTCAGTCACGGTGTAAATGCGGCGAATGAGCGGCTGCCGCACCTGCGCTGTGCGCTTTTTCTTCTTGTGCTTGGCAGGGCGGCGCTCAATGCGCTGCTCAACTTTGACCTCCTCCCGGTAGTAAGCCATGAACAGCATGAGCGCATGGTACTTCCGGGCCTCTTTCCTGCACGTGTCATCCATCGAGAGGAGAACACTGAGCAGTTCCTGATCCACAACCGGCTGACTGCCCATCGGGGCGATACGGCGGTTCCTGATTTCCGTAGTGGCAGGGTCATAGTCAAACATCACAACCGGCGGGAGGTTCGGCTTCACGGTGATGTAGACCGCCATCTCCACCCAGCTGCCCTTGCTCTCGAACGTGAATTCGATTTGCTCCTCGCAAAGCTCCACCACACCCGATTCCATCGGAGCCAGAAACTTCTCGCGGTCGAGCCATTTGAAGTTGTCAAAATACCAATCCAGCACCCGCTCCATGCGAGCGTTGCTCGTGACGATAATGCGGTCAGCTGTGTTGCGGTTCATCGTCAGCCCTCCTTTCCCTCGAACTGCCTGTGGTAGAAATCTGATAGAATGCTTTTTGCTGCGAGAATTCCCTGCTTGTAGCCCTCCTCGTACTTGAAATTACCGCTCCGACCATACGGGTTGTTCTCGGCTTTCCGGGTGAGCAGGTCTTGCAGCATTTCGTATTGCCACTTAGTCATGCCATACCTCCTCAACGAAAGCGCCGTTCTTATCGACCCACACATTCCTGCCGCCGAGCTTCGCAATCCGGCAGTCCTTACTGCGCATCTCCTCAGCTTTTTCTGCGGCGGGGTCGTGCCACTGCAATCCGCGACTTTTGTAGAGCGGAATCCAATGCTCGCTGTAAAAATCGTACCCTGCGCCGTCGATGCCGAAGAAATAGCCCCACTCCTCGTGCTGGTAAATGCGGAACCCGCAGTCGGACATCACCCGAATACCATCCGCATACCCAAGCCAGTAGTCGTCGCAGGAATCGCCAAAGCTCCACATCGTTCCCCACATTGGGAGCGTGTCTTCGTCCACGACTTCCAAATTGTCAGGCTCCACGAGAATGGACGGGCCGCCGTCCAGATCCACCCGATACTTGTTGAGGTCTGCGGCATACGCCACGATTTCGCCGAGGTGTTCCAGCGTGTCGCAGCTGTCAGGCAGGTCAAAAACGTGAACTCTGCTGCCGGCGTGAGGGAGGGTGAGTTCCTCCCACTCGTCGGGAGCCGCCCGCATGAGCCGCTCAATCATGCTCTGCGGGATAGCGTTGAACTCGCTGACCCACTTGTGGGCGGCATCGCTAATCGTCATGCCTTTAATCATTCTTCTGCACCTCCTCGTAACAGGCCGGACAATATATCAAATCACTGCCCTGCATCATCTTCATGTACTCTTTTCGCCCATGCCGGTCTATGAAACACTTGGAGCAAAATGTGTCTCCGCATTTTGGAAAGGGCCTCACCGAGTTCCGGCCAGCTACACCAGCAGTTGTAGCCGCCCGTCCAGTCTTTGTCATGCGCCATTGTGCGGTACAAAACGTGGTGATACCACTCGGACGAGCAGAACCGCACATCGCTGATGGCAACGTATACGAACTCGCCGGTTGTCTCGTCCCGCAGCACTGCCGAGAACTCATAATGTCCGGGGATGAATCTGTGCAGCGCAAACCCCGCCGCCTTTGCCTGTTTCCGCAGGTCCGCTCTTGCCTCCCGCTGGAAAGCGTCGTAGTCGCTCCCGGTTTCACAACCGAAAGAAAATGCGTGGTGCAGCCACTTACCCATTCTGTTCGCCATTTTGGTCCACCTCCGCACCCGAATTTAACTTGACCGACCGGAGTATCAGCAGCAAGTCGTCTCGGGTTATGTTTTTCTCCACCAGCAAGGCGGTGAATTTGTCCATATCTTCCGTAGTTCCAATAGGGATGAATCTCCTGAAAATTACGTCGCTCATTTTTAATCGTCAACCTCCAATCTCATGGACCACCGAGCGGCTTTCTCTCTGATAAACCGCTCAACTTCTTCACGGTCAAGCCCCAGCGCTGCCGCACAAAGAACAACGTCGGCGAACTCCTCGTTCAGCCTGTGCGACGCCTCGCTTGTGCTCACTGGCGTGGGGTTGCTCTTGTCTATCGTCCTGCGCAGTTTCAGCGCCGCTTGGGACAGCTCCGCCGCCTCCTCTGCCATGCCTGCCAACAACTCGCAGCAGCCAAGCAGGGTGTGAATTTCTGTGAGTTCATGCCCCCAATCTTCAAGAGCCTTTTCGATAGAGCTGCCAAACGCAAGCTGCTCAGGAATCACATCAACCCTGATGTCGCCCAGAAATGTGTCATCGCAGCAATCGTCGGGTTCGACGGGGTAGAAGTCCGTCAGCATGATCTTTCGTTTCAGGTCTCTCGACGGGATAAAGCAATTCCGAACCGACGGTACAGTGCCATACCCGGTATCGGTGAGCCAGCCGACAGAGAAGTCTCTGCCGCTCTGCCGAAGAACATAACAAAGCTCGTTCAGCGAGAGAGGATTGCTCTTTGCAATCAACGGGTACTGGCTGATTTCGTTGCTGAACCACGCTTTGAATTCCGTGATGTCTTTCATAAGTACCAACTCCTTTGCAAAATAGAAGAAACCCGCCATTTCTGGCGGGTTTCTGTATATAGGCAAATTCAGCTATCTATCAAAGAGCGTGTACATATCGAAACGCAAGACACGGTGGTTCTGTATGACCGCTTGCCGAAAAATCTCGATTAACAAAACGATGCCCACTCACTCATGGAAAAACCATGGGCGGGTGGGCATCACTTGTTACCCTTCTGTCAGAGCAGAAATGGTAGGTTGTCCATTTGGCATAAAATGATAGATGGGACAAGATTCAAAGAACTTCTGTGATTCTTCAGGTAGCTTATCAAAGTGAATTTTAGCCGCAACAGGATTATCTAATAGTAGATATGCACCAACGTAAATAGACTCATTGTCTTGGGCTACTTCAATAAGAGAAAGAATTTCGGCTTGTTCAGTCGAAGTCAATATGCGAGAGCGTTTGACTGACTGAAGATAGTTGAGAATAGCAATCGGATGCTCTGTATATGGATCAGAATCCTTAATCCAAAGCGCGAGGGTAGTCGCAGTGGATAGTAGCTCAATGCGACTATTTTTACTTTCATCGTATGCTTTAAGCATTTCAAGAAGAAGTGCATTGAGCGAATGAGAATAATCTTCGGAAAAAGGAACGTGCTGAACGGCATCAAGTAGCGCGTTATAGTCGATATTGCAGTACTTCAACATTGCATCTTTATTTAACATGACGAAGTGAGTGGATGGATATTCTTTATCATTTTTGTCAAACTCGCGATATATCAGTGGTACATAGTTAAAATCATAGATGTTATGGTATTCACTATTTTCTTCAGTCGGAACAACCCATAAAAGAAGTTCTAGATTAGCAATATGGCAGCTTCGAAGAAGCGATTGGCTTGAACACATCTTGATTGGTTCTTTGTCGATTAGTGCAGCTCTCAAGATGCTAAGATTAGTATTGTCTGTGACAGAAAGGGAAGAACAGTCGAGGTCGGCTGTTGCATGAACTGCCTCTAGCGTCTTTTTCACATCTAGAAGAAAGGAAAGCTTTTTTTGAAGTGTAGGAAGATTGGCACAATCAGCTTCACTGAAAGCGATTTTTCCACCATTGATTTCATAGTGATGGGCAGAAAGGGCAGCAACCATAAACTCTGCATCTTTGATACGCTCTGATAGTGTTCCGGATAAAGTAAAATTGAATTTTGTAGGCAAGGATTGCGCTGTACTGAAACTCATCTGTATTCCCTTACCAAAACGAATGACCGTAGATGATTTAGAACGTGTGACAGTATAACTCTCAAAATAAACTTTAGAATCAATGCTGATAGGAGCATCTCGTGTAAACGAAAATAACTCAATACGGTCAAGATGAGCAATGGGCAGTTCGACTTTTTGAGGGAGAACAGCATAAATGTAAGTTTCGTGGTCAAAAAAATAATCAAGGGGCAAATCGTAATGTTTTGCTGCACTAGTAGAATAGCCTAGAGAAATAGTGTTGGTGGGTAAGTCTGAATCGAAGGATAAGAGCGCGCTATTGATAGCGGCGCGTTGCCTATTCATGTGATGCGCGAAATTAAGGAAGATATCATCGATATCTTCTTTTTTGGTCGGAAAAACTTTTAATTCAATGCTTTTGCATTTAGAGAAATCTCCTTTATAGTCCTTGAGCATTTTTTTGAGGTCGAACGGAAGAAGTCCAACATAGTATATAGTATAATGCTCATCTTCCTTATCGAAATACACGACAAAAAAGATGGTTCCTCCAACATAAAGATAGTTTCTTAAATCAGAATATTGGATAGAATACTTTATGCTCTTTTTCTTTAGATTTGGTTTAATATGACCTTTGACCTGAACAGGTACTTTTAAAATCAAGTCAGCTTTTGCATGAACGTGGCCGGACTTTTTATAGACTTCTACATCTCCATCCCATGAGGGCTCTTTATCATTGGAATTGATGTGAGAAACCAAGTGACCCGTTTTGCTTATGGCAAGTTCAACATGATTTGTAGCAATCTTTTCAGAATCCATATTAGACCTCCAGATAAGGTGATTGCAGAAATATGCATGAGAGTGCAGTTTCTTGTTTGTACTGATTATACACCTAAAATCAGAAAAATTAACAAAACATCTGAAAAATCTTGAAATTGTGATAGTCTTGACAAAAACTGAATTTATGGAAGATAATGGAATAGGTCTGCTATCGGTAGCGAGTTGAGCAGAAATAAAAGGGGCATCTACAACACCGTGGTGCTGTCCGATGTCCCTTGTGACTGATTTTATCGTTGTCCGCCAACCTCAGGCTCCTATGTCCTGCATCGCTTTCGGGTTTTATCGCTGCCCGCCAGCCTCAAGCCCTTACGTCTTGCATCAGATCGGATTTTAGGTGTCAGCCACACCAGCGGAGTGACGTCCGCTCTCCTGTTTATAGTATATTCAATTGGTACTCAAATGGCAATGGCCTTTCGAAGTAATCAATCTTCCAGTCTGCCATGGTCGCAGCCAAGCGACAGATAACGCTCTATCTCTCCACCCAGCACAAGCTGGGCGTACTCCAAGGGCTTATTATACAGCAGCCAGTCCAGCTCTGCCCGCTGTGCCGGGGTGCTGCCGTACTCGTCCTCCACGGCGATGCAGTCGATGGCAAGAGTGGTGTCATCCTCGAACCGGGCTTCCACCCGGTTGGTGTCCATATTGAAGCGGCAGGAAAGCAGTTTGTTCATGGTGAACCTCATTTCTATATCAAACGGTGTCTGTTCGGATGTCCTAAACCCTGCCATAAAACCGGTGATTGATTTGTCCATTGGGCTTTGTTTTGCCCGTCTGCACATTTTTGCACACTTTTTGCACACCTGAATATCTGGATAACGGTTGCAAAGCATTACACTGTATGCAGACAATGCGGTGTGTGCAAAGGCGTGTTTTGCGATGATACGATAAAAATAACGCTTCTTCGAGCTTTTGAAATTTGACGAATGATGCACCTTGGATTCTTTTAATCAGAGGGCCAGGGATTCGAGTTCCCTCGAGCGCACCAAAAAGCCGCGAAGATTCGTTAGAGTCTTCGCGGCTTTTTCTTTCCTCGGATCATTGCACACCACCAGAGCTGACATTGAAAATGCAATCGTACACTGCTATAATAAAATTGTGATATTATCACCAAAAATTCAAGATGTAAAGCGTTTGCGATTGGCAAACATTCAGGAGGAATGCATGGTAACAGGAGCCATTAAAAATAAGGTAGACAAAATCTGGACGGACATCTGGGCAGGCGGCATCACCAATCCGCTGACCGTTATTGAACAGCTGACCTATCTCATGTTCATCCGGTCGCTGGACGAGAAAGAGCTTGCCACTGAAGATTTTGAAAATATGGCGGGCGAAAAGATGGAGCACATCTTCCCGGCCAGCGCGGCAGGGCAGTCTATGCGGTGGAGCCGCTTTAAGGATAAAGATTCCCGCGAGATTTTCCTGACCATGCAGCAGCGGGTGTTCCCTGCCATCAAAAAGATGAAGTATGGCCGTCTGCCGGACTTTGACGCGAACGGCGAGCTGGTGGAAATCGAGGACGACCCCACCCGCCCAGACGAGGGCAACACCGCCTTTGCGCGGTATATGGACGATGCCATGTTCCTGATTCCCACGCCACAGGTGCTGCAAAAGATCATCACCGGGCTGGAGGATCTTTACACCCACGATATTGCCGACCTTGATATGCAGGGCGACCTGTACGAGTATATGCTGGGCAAACTGGCAACAGCAGGGCAGAACGGCCAGTTCCGCACGCCCAAGCACATCCGCGACATGATGGTGGAGCTGGTGCAGCCCACGCCGGACGACTTGATCTGCGACCCCGCCTGCGGCACAGCGGGCTTTCTGGTGTCCAGTGCGCAGTACCTCCGCACCCGCTACGAGGACAGCATGACCCCGGAGCAGTGGCAGCATTTTGCCGGCCCGATGTTCACCGGCTTTGACACGGACCGCACCATGCTGCGCATTTCGGCCATGAACCTGATGCTCCACTCCATCACGAACCCGGAAATCGACTACAAGGACAGCGTGTCGAAGCAAAACTCCATTTGCAGCAAGTACACCGTCTGCCTTGCAAACCCGCCGTTCAAGGGCACTGTGGATGCCGAGAGCATCAACGACGACCTGAAAGCCGTCACCAACACCAAAAAGACGGAGCTTCTGTTCCTTGCGCTCTTCCTGCGGATGCTCAAAACCGGCGGACGCTGCGCCTGCATCGTGCCGGACGGCGTTTTGTTCGGTTCCAGCAAGGCGCACCAGAGCATCCGAAAAGAACTGATTGAAAACCACCAGCTGCGGGCGGTCATCTCCATGCCCTCCGGCGTGTTCAAGCCCTACGCAGGCGTGTCCACAGCGGTGCTGGTGTTTACCAAGACCGGCGCGGGCGGCACCGACAAGGTGTGGTTCTACGATATGAAAGCCGACGGTTTCTCGCTGGACGACAAGCGCACCGAGGTGAAGGAAAACGACATCCCGGACATCATCGCCCGGTTCCAGAACCTCGATGCCGAAACTGACCGCAAGCGCACCGAGCAGAGCTTCTTTGTGCCCAAAGAAGAAATTGCCGCCAACGGGTACGATTTATCCATCAATAAGTACAAAGAGACCGAGTATGTGCCGGTGGAGTACCCCTCGACTACGGAGATCCTTGCCGACCTGCATGAGCTGGAAATGGAGATCACCAAGGGGTTGGCAGAGTTGGAGGAGATGGTGTGATGGCGAAAAATCAATATAAAAAAGAGCCATTGAAAAATAATGTCGAAGAAATGTTTATTGGCCCTTTTGGCAGTAGTCTAAAAAACGAATGTTTTGTAGACGAGGAAGACGCTTACTGTATGGTTTATGAACAAAAACATGCCATTCAAAAAACACTTGATGGAAAAAATCGTTTTGTTGATAAAAATAAATACTATGAACTAAAAAGGTTCACCATAAAACCCGGAGATATTATTGTCAGCTGCCGGGGTACTATAGGAGAAACCTTTATAGTGCCCGAAAACGCTCCATTAGGCATTATGCACCCCTCCATTATGAAAATTCGATTAAAACCAAACGTATATAACATTGAGTATTTCAATCTTCTCCTAAAAAATCGACTAAAAGATTACAATAAATCCGCCAATGGAAGTGGCATAAAGATGGCGATTTCCGCCACTGAACTTGGAAAAGAATTGTTTCCTATTCCACCTATGGATGAACAACAGAAGACATCTAAAATCTTTCTAATGGTCAATCATCTAATTCTTTTACGCAAACAGCAGCTTGCTAAACTGGACGAACTGGTAAAGGCACGGTTTGTGGAGATGTTTGGAGACCCAATAGGAAACACGAAAAATCTCCCTGTGACTAAATTTGTTGATGTGGTTAAAATGCAAAGAGGCTTTGACTTGCCGGTTCAAGAACGTAAAAGCGATGGAATGATACCGGTTTATGGCTCTAATGGAGTGCTAGGTTATCATGATATTTCAAAAGTTAAAGGCGGAGGTGTTATTACTGGACGCTCAGGAACAATCGGTAAAGTTTTTTATGAAAAAGGGGAATTCTGGCCATTAAACACAACACTTTTTTCTTTGAATTTACACGGAAATGATGTTGTGTATTTGAAATATTTGCTGGAGCTATTTGATTTATCACGTTTTACAGAAGGAACAGGTGTTCCGACTTTGAATAGAAACAAATTTCATGATGAACTAATAATTGATGTTCCTTTGGATGAGCAAGAAAGATTTGCTGCTTTTGTGGAGCGTGTAGACCAGCAGAAGCAGACTGTACAGCAGAGCCTTGAAAAGCTGGAATTGATGAAAAAGGCGCTGATGCAGGAATATTTTGGGTGAGGAGAATTTTCATGGATTGGAAAGATGAGTTTTTAAGACTATATTTATCTGGCGAAGTGGAAGATCATAGACAAGCATTGGAACTTAAGGAGAAAAATCTGCCACAAAAACTTTATCGATTCAGACCTGGAAATAACATGAATTTTGTTCGAGATGAACTTCTGGGTCTGATATATATTCCATTTATTGGAGGCCTAAATGACCCATTCGATTCAAGTTCATTGATGTTGAGCTCAAGTTTAAGTGATTATTTTGATTCGATAGCGTACAAAAAGGCGTTTGAAAAAATTTGGGGAAAAGAATTACCTGAAGAAGTGTTTTCAAAAGAGAGCTGGTTTGAACAACTTGTTGAACATTTTTTAAAAATGACAGATTGCTCTGATGGTGAAAAGAAAGCTACCAGAGAGGCTATTCGTAGTACGGCGGAAAAACAACTTATAGAATTAAACCAATACTTTAATTATACTCTTCAAACCGCCTTGCGTGTTGCGAGCTTTTCAGAAAAGCTGACGAACCTTCCGATGTGGAGCCATTACGCCAATGAGCATAAAGGAATTTGCTTTGAATACGACATTTCAAAAATAGTAGATCCATATATAAAGAATCGTCTCTTTCCGGTGAAGTATGCTCCAAGCCTTCCAAATGCAATAGCACTTATGGAAGAGCGAATGGCAGAACATAAACAGCCGTCATTTACGTTATATGATTACTTTGCCATGAGCAAGCTGGATGACTGGGCATATGAAAAAGAATGGCGTCTGATTATAAATCTCGGTTTAGAAATGGTAAAGCAAGAAGATGCCGAGGGGAAATTGGCAGGTCAAGGAATGTTGCACTGGTTCGAGAAACCGTCTAAAATATATTTCGGAGCGAAGATTCCAGAAGCGCAAAAGGCAACTATAAAAGAACTATGCAAAAATCACAATATTGAAATGCGGCAAATGAAGTGTACCGAGTATGGGCTAAAAGATTTTCCTATGGAGTGACAGATTATACTGAATAGTTCGCACGATGGCCCTTGAAAGACCGTAATTGACAGAAATGACCCAATACAGAAGTATTTTGGGGAACTCCCCCAGTCGCCTAGCGGCGACAGCCCCCTCACGGAGGGAGCCTTTTGGCAAAGAGGGAAAGTTTCCGGCACGAAGAAAAGCCTTCCTCTTTGAGGAAGGTGGCACGGCGATAGCCGTGACGGAAGGAGTTCCCCAGAGGAAACCACAATTCAGACAAAAACTCTAAATCGTACGTCAAAATTGGCATCCTGTATAAAACGTTGAAATGCCATAAGGAGTATGTTACAATGAAGAAAACCATGGTATTTCAACAATACGAAAGGAGCACATACGATGAACCAGTTCTATAATCAGATGTTTAATCCATCCTATGTAAATCAGGACTTTTATCAATCGATACCGCCGCAGACAATGTGGCAGTATCAGCAGAACCAGAGCGCAGAAGTTGTAAAGGCTATGAAGGCAACCCATGATTTGTATGAAGCTGTGAATAAATTGGATGCGGAACATCAGCAACAGGCATTTTGTGTGTGCTTGGGAATAATTGCGGCAGAATTGGGATGGGCATAAAATTATCAGGAACGGAGAAAAAAGATGATTACCACTGATAAAAGATATCAGGTCTTTGTTAGTTCGACTTATGATGACCTACAAGATGAGCGCAAAGAAGTGATGCAAGCTCTTTTGGAACTTGATTGTATTCCAGCAGGTATGGAACTCTTTCCGGCATCCAGCGAAGATCAATGGTCTCTTATTAAGCGCGTCATTGATGATTGTGATTACTATATTTTAATTATCGGTGGTCGGTATGGAAGTGTTGGTCCTGAGGGGATTAGCTATACTCAAATGGAATTTGAATATGCTCTTAAAACAGGGAAGCCCATCATTTCATTTATACATAAAAATCCAGCATCCATACCAACTGGAAAAAGCGAGCAGACTGATGAGGGAAAAAAGAAACTAGAAGAATTTAAAAATCTTGCAGAAAAGAAATTGGTCAAGTTCTGGGAAACACCGGCCGAACTTGGTTCTGTCGTGTCTCGAAGCATGGTAAAACTAATGAAAAATTTCCCAGCAGAAGGATGGGTAAAAGCAGGCAGTGCAGTTGACGAAAAATCCGTAAAAGAGATTGCACGGCTTCAAAAAGAAAACGAGGCCTTGAGAAAGAAAATAGAAAAAATCAGTGTGGAAGCCCCGGAAGGGACAGCAATGCTTAAACAGGGCGATGATTTGGTAACGCTAGGATTTGATTATAGTGCTAGAACGTATAGAGGTAGCTACATAGATATTGTGGGAGAAATAGATGTAACATGGAATGAGTTATTTGCAGAGGTTTCTCCGATTTTAATAAATGAAGCAAGCGAATCTGATATGCGAGGCGTTTTTGAGAATTTGGCAAGAAAAAAGCCTAATAATGTCACTTCAGAATATTCAGATGTTTCGGTGGATAATATAACTGATTCTTCTTTTGGGATGATCTGCGTTCAATTTAAAGCTCTAGGATATATCCAGCTAAGTGAGAAAAAGCACTCTGATCAGACGTATTGGTCTCTTACAAAATATGGTGAATTTGTCATGACACAGCTAGTTGCACAAAGAAGATAAATTAATCGAAAGGAGCCCTCCCCATGTCCAACTTCTCCTATCTCTCCACCCATCCCGAATACTCCCTCTTCGCCAATTCTGCCATCGAGGCCGAGAAAGTGTTCTCCACCTCCCCGGCGATGTGCG